>ERZ802830.1784-NODE-1784-length-20175-cov-7.97028_pt1 | contig 20175 bp, 22 predicted proteins | sample MGYA00345654_ERZ802830 | MGnify/ENA primary metagenome ERZ802830 (study PRJEB30503, sample SAMEA104212375) | marine metagenome | biome: Westerlies Biome; feature: [SRF] surface water layer (ENVO:00010504) within the epipelagic zone...; material: water...
CAACGGCATGTGTACAGTTAGTGACCATCAAAAGGGCACCTGCATGAACTGAACCACTCGCATAACAGGGTTTAATCTTTACACATTCTCCTTCCTCATTGAAATCACATCGCAATGGGTCTCCTCCAACTGCATCAGTTTCCTCTTGAATAGCTCTGACGTAGTAAACAGAACTTACCTTGTCTTTTTTATAAGACTCATCTTGAAAGGAAACAGCACAACCTTGACCTTTGTCTTCACACTCAAAAACCAGCCAGGGATCTTGTATTGATTGATCTATAGAATCTAAGTCTTCAGATGGTTTTATCTTAATTACCTCTATTCTATCGATTAAATGTCTCTCGTTGCTTGGGTTGTAGCACTCATTTAGGCAAAGTCTTGAAATTTCCTCTTTAGGCATCGCGTTATTAACGTAGTCTGGACATCCTGGTAATTGTTTATAAGATCCTACTGCTCTAACTTCAAAGTTAGGGTTATTAGAAGTAGAAAATTCGCTACCCATAGGTATTTCTTGGTCATCTTCTAGAAGATTAAACCAAAGAAGAATTCGTTCACCAGATGTTGCATATACTTCTCTTTCGTACAAAGAATTATAGATATTGTTTCGTTCAAGTTTATCTGAATGAACAGCTACTAGGCCTCCTGTAGAGTAAAAAGAAGCTCCTCTCTCGGGGGGCAGTATCCAAGTAAGGTGATCCTTAGCACCCCAAGAATCTCCCATAGATTTTCTTGCAAACTCTTTATAACCTGAACCTGCTCTAGCTTTATGGTTATCCGTTGAGCCGATTAAGCCTAATTTAAATGAATTTAAAACATCTCCAGTTCTAACTTGAGAGGCTAATGCAGCTTGTGCGCTCATAGCAGGTCTATACGTATAAGCTGGAAGGAAAGAGTCCTTTAGCTGTCCACATTGTTTCCAATCTTCTTCTGTAGCATCTTTAACCAGTCCGAATCTTAATAAGCTAGAAGCATTATTAGCAAATTCCTCTCTTATTTGATCGGCCTTATCATTACAGGCTAGACCAGTTTCTTTCAAACATTGTTCATTAACAATTTCTCCTGCCCTCCAGCAGCATGGTTCAAATCCATCAGTAGGAAGAGGGCACTTGAACTTTCCAGAAGACAGTTCTTCAGAATGTTTAAAATTTTTATAGATCTCAGAATTACCATGACCTGAATAGACTTCCATGAGCCTTTGTTTTTCAGGATCATGATTATCATTAGAAAGCTGCGAGCTCATTTTAGAATTAGGTGGTGAATGTATTCCCCAAGAAGTTCCATGAGGTATTACGATTGCCTCTAATCCCAACTCATCAATTTTACTAAAGAGTTCTTTAGGAGTTTTAGCCCTTTCTTTGCATTCTTGATCTTCCTGCATATTCTCATCACAAAATGGAATTGAATAACTTTCTTCTCTAAATTTAAGAAAATCAAAATCAATTGATTCTGGAGGAAAATCAGCTACAAGAGGTAAGAAGGGAGTTAGATCATTTTCTATTAATAAATCTAAACCTGTTAAGCCAGCTCCTATTGGGACATCAGGGACATTGTCTAGGTCTCTCAGGATAACATTCTTATGACCGAAATGAGTGTCCGGTGAGAGGCCCATCTGCGTCCATTCCCATCCTGCAAATACCACCAGATCTTTATTGACACCTTCTGAAATAGCATCGCAATTTCTTATAGATTCAATACTGTCATCCCACATTTTTTTTGTCATGCCTTCAGCGTGATCCGTGATTGAAAAAAAATCTAAAGACGAGCAGAAACGAGCAAAATTACATGCATCTGAAGGCGGGTGGGCCCCTTCACCCTGCAGCATTGGAAGGCTAAAGAGAAAAGCATCTTGAGAAAAGGTAGTATGAACATGTAGATCTCCAAAAAATATCTGCTTTTCGGTAAGGGAATTAACATCTATTGGTCTTGGTGAATAAACCAACTCTCCATCTTCAGGTAGCTCACCTATTAAGCCTGAAGAAGATATATACACATAAAGAAAAATAAGAATGAAAGGACTTAAGATTATTCCAGTCCACTTTAAAAATCTAAGCATTCAAACCTCTTCCTCTTATTGAGATCCATTCATTTGTTGGGCTGTCTACTTCTCCATACCCTGTTCCAGTTTCAGCAAAGTGATAAACCATGGCAGTTCTTCTTGAATTAGATTTATTATCAAATGACTTATGCATTAAAAAACTATGAAATAACAATAGATCGCCTTTATTTAAGGTCATAGGTGTTTCTTGACTAAAGTCATGATCTTTAATTTCAGTATATCCGTAGTTTGATCCTTCTCTTTCATCTGGGAGATGATCATGAAGACTTTCTTGGTGTGAACCAGGTAGGACAACAAGGCATCCATTTTCCAATGTTGCTTCACTTGTAGCAAGCCAAGCTGCTACTTGTGGTTCTCTGTCAAAAGGGAAATAAGAAGAATCTTGATGCCAAGGCTGACCCCATGCCCCAGGATTCTTAAAAATAAACTGGCTTAAGAAACAGTCAATATTTGGCCCTAAGATATCCTCTAATAAATTGCATAAAGTTTCACCTCTTATGAACTGATTAAAAATACCTTTAGAGTGTATTCGGAATAGCTTTGAGATTTCATCTTCTATCTTTGTAGCATTAGGACTAGGTTTCATTTCTCTTATAGCTATGTGGCCATCTCCTGCGTAGGCATGACTAAAGGCTCCATCTTCAGGAACTATAGATTTTATAATATCGATTACAGCATCATTCATTTCATTACAGAAACCTTCTTCAACAAAATTAGGGACTAATATATATCCACATTCATTCCAGCTTCTTTTCTGATCTTCTGTCATGAACTGAGTATTTTCTATCTTATGAAGAGAAGTTCTCCCTGCTTGCTCATTTACCTTATTCGAAAATTCATTTTTTGAATCTTGATCTATATCTTTTCTGTCCATGACAAAAATTTTACCAATTTTGTTGGACATAAGGTGGTTTAAGTGTCCTTAATTTGAGAAGATTACTCAACATAAATTAAATGGAGTAAATATGGCAACTTTTGAAGAATTAAAAACGGGACTTGAAACTGCATTCGACTCAGATGGTTCTAAAGGAATTGAAGCCACAATTCAAATTAATATCGAAGATCTAACGAACTTTTATGTTGATATAAATGACGGAGCTTTAGCAGTAGAAGAAGGTAATCATGATGACCCTGGGTTAACCCTTACTTTCGATAGCCAAGAGACCATGGAGAAAGTATTTTCTGGCGATCAACAAGCCGCTATGGGGGCTTTCATGCAAGGCAAGGTTAAATTTTCTGGAGACATGGGATTGGGTCAGAAATTAGGTTCAGTATTTAAAGCGCCAGAATAGAAAATTTATGAAGCGTATTTAACGGAGCAACCATAAGGCTTGGTAATTGGAGATGATACTGCTTTACCGGCCTTAAGCTCGTTAAGTCCTTCTAATACATAGTTTTTTGCTTTTAGGAGGTCTTTGAACATGAAGCCTCTTCCGCCAGCATCGTCAATAGCTCCTTGGTACTTCATTAATCCCTTTTCATCGATGATATACATATGAGGCGTTGTTTTAGCGTCAAACATCTTACCAACTGATCCAGTTGGATCTAAAAGAACATGAGAAGGAGAGGCATTTCTTGTTGAAGTCAATATATTTGCTTCTTCAGGAGAAACATATCCTTGTGTCCCTGGAGCTGAAGAAATAATACTCAACCAAATCACATCTTCTTCTAACGCAAAACTTTGGCTAGCTTGCATGTTTCCAGTTTTATAATGTTTTGCAACAAAAGGACAACCATGGTTTGTCCATTCTAGAATAACTTTTTTTCCTTTGAATGAATTCAGAGATATTTCTTCTCCATAACTATTTGATAGCATGAAATTAGGTGAAGCTTCTTCATTATTTACGTATCCATAAAAGGATTGAGAAAATAATAAAAGGGAAGCAAAAGATATCAGTAGTCTATTCATTATCCTAACTCATTTAAATAATTTAATAGAATATCCTCAGTTAGAATTTCAGGCAAGATAATTGGTTTTCCTGTTGAAGGGTACAGCAGATATAACGGAACTCCAGACCTACCAAATTCCTCTAATTTTTTTGCTATAGCTTCATTTTTTCTTGTCCAATCAGCTTCTAAATACTTGATATTCTTTTGTTTTATCAACGCTTTTACTTCTTCTGAGTTGAGAGCTACACTTTCGTTGACCTTACAAGTGATGCACCAATCCGCTGTGAAATTTAAGAAAATAAGTTCATTATCATCTCTATATTCCGTTAATAGTTCCTCGCTATAAGTTATATCCTGCTGATTTTGTGAAGTTTGAGTGCTATAAGAAGTTGGAAGGATCCAAATTGAAACTGCAAATATAACTAGAACTGCAAGTCTTACTAACCATTTAAAAAACAGTATTTCAGAAGTATTCCTCTCCAGTAACCATAAAGCTAGGCTAATAGATAAACCACCAATCAACACAAGGATTACTGTATCGGGATCTACTTGACCACTTAAGACCCAAAGCAACCAGAGAGCTGAAGCCCACATTGGAAATGCCATGAATTGTTTAAATGTTTCCATCCAGGCACCTGGCTTTGGTAAAAAAGATAGTAGTGCAGGTTTGATACTGAGAATTAAATAAGGGAGTGCAAAACCGATTCCCAAACTTAAAAATATGAATATGGAGTTTAAGCTAGGCTGTAATAGAGCAAATCCTATAGCTGAACCCATAAAAGGAGCGGTACAGGGTGAGGCAACAACAACTGCCAAGATACCGGTTAAAAAGGACTCTAAGGATTCATTTTTAACTTGAGCTGCAACACTTAATTGTCCTAGTTGACTTCCAAATACTAGATTGCTCATGAACATAAATCCTAAAGCAACAAATAAGTAGAAGAGTATTGCAATAACAAGTGGGTATTGAAGTTGAAATCCCCAACCTATTACTTCCCCACTAGATTTAAAGGCTAATAGAGTAAATGCAATTAGTAGAAAACTTAAGATTACCCCTAGACTATAAAATAAACCAAATTTATAAGTTTGGCTGGAAGAGTTCTCGCTATATTCAACAAATCTGAGTATTTTGATACTAAGTATCGGAAATACACACGGCATGATGTTTAGAATTAAGCCTCCAATGAACGCAAAAAGTATTAATAAAACTATATTTTGATTATCACTCTTAACTTTATTTTGTAGTGGAAAAGAGATTTCATAATAGTTTTTACCATCAGAGTTTAATGTTTCTATTACACCCTCAAATCTATCTAAATTTAGTTTCGCTTTGGAGGCTTTAATCTCTAGAGTAAAGCTATTAAGATTTTTTTCATAAATTTGATCTTCGGTATAGCTGGTTAATCCATACTCATTTGGAAAGAAATAAATATCGTCAAAATGCTTTCCATTATCTATGTCTGTCAGCAGAAAATATTTATCATCAAGTTTTTCAACTCTGTACTCCTGATTGAAGCGAGTTGGCACTGACTCTAAGTAATTATTAATTTCTTCATTATTTTTTGAAGGAATAAAATCGCCATTTGCAATCTTAAGCTCAACAATTCCTTCTTGAGGAATACATATTTCTTTACAAGTAAACCAACCGACCTGAGCTTGAATATTTAATGGAAACTGTACGTTCTCATCAGATGAAATTTCTGTTAACAATATGACTTCATCGTTATAACCAAAGGTCATTAAGGGTTCTACCGGGATCCTTTCAGGACCTGGCCAAAGAACTTTAGAGGCAGTGAGCCCTTCAGATAAATCCCATGCGATGGAAGCCCCTTCTCCTGCATCTCCAGGATTTTTCCAATAGGTGTGCCAGCCTTCTTCAAGTTCAAATTTAATGCCAACAATGAGTTTTCCGTTAGGCTGAATAGATTGCGTGTTACTTATTAAAGTTATATTTGAATTACTATCGTAATATTGCTCTCCACTATGTAAAAACGGGTTGCATGTGATAACCGCGCAAAGAAATAAGAACTTTATGATATTCTTATATAGATTATTTTGAAGTTCTTTAAGCATGCACGAAGATTTAAAAAAAAGGTTTAATGACGAAGGTTTTATTGTCATAAGAGATGTATTTGAGCCCTCTGAAATAGAATTTTACAGAGAAGTTGTAAAAGAAGCTATTAAAGAGAGAAAACAGTTTGATGAGAGAGCTTTAGAAGATAAATCAGAATACGAGAAATCCTTCACACAGTGTCAGAATTTATGGGAAGACTATATTGATATTAGAAAATTAACTTTTGATCAAAGGATTTGTAAAATAGCGTCTGAACTTTTAGATGTAGATGCAATTCGTTTATGGCACGATCAAGCTTTAGTTAAGGAGTCTGGCGGAAGAGAAACAGATCCACATCATGATCAGCCTTATTGGCCTATAAAAGAAGCTAAAACTATCACTGCTTGGATTCCTCTATGTGATGTTGACAAAACGAATGGGCAATTAGGGTTTTATCCCGGTTCTCATAAATTATCTGATAAGAAATTTATTGATATCTTTTCCGGAAAGGTGAGCGAAAAAGAGTTCTTAGAAACATCCAACTTAAAATCAGATGAAATTAGTTATCAAGAACTTAAAGCGGGAGATGTTTCTTTTCATCATGGTTTAACATTTCATCGAGCTAAACCCAATCTATCTAACAAAGACCGAATAGTTCATACAGCTATTTTCTTTGCTGACGGATCTACGCGAGGAGATGACAAATTTCATTTTAGTGTGGACAGACCAGAGATAAAAGTTGGCCAAAAGATAGAAAGTGATGTGACACCACTTGCCTATCCTATAAGAGACCTCCCCAGTAGACCTGTAGCGGGAATTTCAGATGATTTTATTGGTTATAAAATGTTGGGTTTATTGCCTAAAGAGTAAATAAGTTCCCCAAACTATCTCTTACCAACCTAGTCCATATTTTGTAACCATCAGCATTAATATGAAGTCCATCTTCGACAAAGAGTTCAGGAATACGCTTTCCTTCTTCAGTAAGCATGGCATCCCAAATATCTATAAATGTAAGTAGATCATCTTCAGAGGACAATTCAGCAATTAATTTGTTGTATGCCAACTCTTCATTCTCCAAATACAGTCTTGCCGGTGAAGGTTTTATACCAATAACAAATATATGTATGTCAGGTAAGGACTTCCTTACTTTTTGCTTAAATATCTTGAAATCATTTACAGTCTCTTCGGGTGTTTTTAGGGCAGTAATATCATTAGTACCACAGAAAAATACAATTGCTTTTGGATTATAACGAAGCACAACATCTTCAAAATGATAATTAACATGAGTAATGTGAGCTCCCCCAAAACCTCTATTTAATACTTTCAGGGGTTTCATATCTTGATCCAGAGATTCCCAAAATCTAATACTAGAACTGCCTGTAAAGAGAACATCTACTTCTTCTGGAAAGTTTGACTCGTCATCTGTTAGAAATTTATCAATTGCTTCTTGATAAAAGTCTTCTTTACTCCAAGTATTTAAATAAAGAGCAGTTTTCTTTATATCAACTGCCGACATTTCTGTATTATTTTTCTCCGCTTGGGCTTTGATTCGCTCTTCAAGTATTTTCATATCTCCGGAGCACCCCAAACATGTCAGAGTTAAAAGGATTATTAAACTATTTTTCATTATCAAGCATTTCCAAAATTAGGACTTATCATCCTAATATCATAACCAACAATTTTAGATATTTCATTTATTTGATCTTCTGGGTCTACTTTAAAGATTAAGTCACTGTTTTCGTCAAAGCTAATCCAGGCATTATCTGCAATTTCACTTTGTAGCTGATGAGGTGACCATCCTGTATAGCCCAAAGTAAGAATATAGTTTTTCGGGGCATTCCCATGCGCTATATCTTCAATTGCCTCATAGGCTGTGCTCATTGATATATTTTTACTAACCTTTAGTGTTCCTGTCCAAGATTTATCTGAACTATGCAGTATAAAGATGGCACCAGGATTAACAGGGCCACCTAAAAATACATTTCCATTTATATCGCTTACATCAGTGAACTGCATACCCTTCAATAAGTCTTTAAGCTCTAGATTTAAGGGCCGATTAAAAATTAATCCCAGCGACCCATTTTCATTATGGTCGCAAATATATATTAATGAATCAGTAAAGTAAGAAGACCCTTCTTCATTTGGAGCAAAGAAAAGTAATTTTCCTTTTAAATCTTCTTCTGATTTCGCCATACATTTAGTTTTGTAAATATAAATTATAAAAATAAAAAGCGCTTATAACTAAAGCATGCTCAATCTCTCTGTTTTTTATCAGGGAGGGAATTTCATTAATCTTTTTAAATATAATCTCTATATCTTCTGTGCCATCTAAATCTTGATTACTTGATTTTTCACAGTCTAATACAAGATATGTATAGGTGTGGTTAGACATAATTGCGGGATTGGATTCAACTCTTCCTATTTCTATGACTTTATTTCCTTCAAAACCAGTCTCTTCTTTTAATTCTCTGATTGCAGCTTCTTTAGGATCCTCTCCAAAATCAGCCATACCACCTGGTATTTCTAGAGACGCTTTTTCAGAGCCAAATCTATATTGGTTTACCATAACAACCTCTTGTTGAGGAGTTATTGGAATTATATTTACCCAAGTGGGCACCTCCATCACCCATACATTATGATCGGTACCAAGTTTAGGGGAGGTAACTGAATCTTCTCTCATTTTAAAAATTTTATTCTCTAGTAAATACTTCGAAGAGTTCTTTTTCCATTTCTTTATCATAAATTTCCCTTAAAATTGAGCTTTCTATTTAATTATCCTAACTTAAATGAATTCAGAACAGTTTTTAAATTGGATTATTAGTAATCCCGAGTACGCTGGATTGGCGATGCTATTAATTGGTTTTCTAGAATCATTCTTTATCTCTGGAGCGGTTTGGCCTAGCGTGATTTTACTTCTTTTTGCCGTCGGTCTAAGTGAAGCTGATATAAAACTTGCCTATATCTGCATAGGAGCCGGTATAGGCTCTTGGGTAGGAGATACTTTGAGCTTTTATTCAGGACTATTTTTTGGTCCTAAATTAAAAAACTTAGAATTCTTAAAGAAAAGAGAAGCTATTTTTATTAGAGGAGAAAATTTCTTTAATAAGTATGGCTGGAGTGGAATTTTGATAGGTAGATTAATTCCAGCTATAAGACCATTCATCCCTTTTATTGCAGGTATTTCCTCAATGAAATCTATCATATTTATCGTAAGTTCCATTCTAGCCTGCGTGATTTGGTCTTTAGCACTAGCTATTTTGATTTTAGGAATAGATAATATAATTAACTTATTTTAAAACTTTATAAATTATGTCAAGACATCAAGCTTTAAATACCTTTGGAAGGTCTGGTAACCCAGTTTTTGGAAATAGATTTGACGAAGATGCTCAGTTTAGAGATCTTCCTACTTCTCAAAAAATGACTTTAGACGGAACAGTAAATAAAACTGGAATTCTTTTAACTCTTTGCTTTGCTACTGCTGCCATTAGTTGGAATATGCCAAATCCTTTGCTCATGGGGTTCGGGGCTATAGGTGGTCTAGTCTTGGCCTTAATTACAATGTTTCGTCCCAAATCAGCGGGATTTACAGCTCCTCTTTACGCTTTATCGCAAGGACTGTTTTTAGGAGGCATAACAGTAATGTTTGAAGCTCAGTACCCAGGGATTGCTATTCAAGCAATAGGATTAACATTTGGAACTTTAGCCTCTTTATTGGTTTGCTATAAAACAGGCATTATTAAACCAACTGAGAATTTCAAGCTAATGATAGTTAGTGCTACAGCAGGAATAGGATTACTTTATATGGTAAACATAGGGATGCTAATGTTTGGTGGTGGAGAGGGGATAGGTTTTATTCACTCTAGCGGCCTAATGGGCATAGGCTTCAGCTTATTTGTAGTTGCCATAGCGGCGTTAAATTTAGTACTAGATTTTGATTTCATTGAACAAGGCTCAGAAAATGGCTTACCCAAACACATGGAATGGTTTGGGGCATTTTCCTTAATGGTCACTTTGGTTTGGTTGTATCTAGAGATTTTGAGACTTCTTTCTAAAATAAGAAATAACTAAATGGACTTCAATACCATCATATTTGGTGGTCTAGCATTGCTCTCCTTTGCAGTATTTTTCTATTTAGGAAAAATGAAAGCTTCAAAGTCTCAGACCGACAGAGACGATCGAATTGACTGGTCTGGAAGGAAATTTTCTTTTAGAAGCTGTATAACGGTAGCTTTAGCTATCTTTTTAATTCTATATTTCCTTAATTACTTTATTCTCTCTTAGCTCACATAGCGTCTAAGAATAATCTCTCCCATTCATCTTGCGAAGGAAGTCTAGGTGTAGTTGCGTTACTTGGATCTGTCATCGAATGAGCTACAAGACCTGGTATCATTTCTTCGGTAACTCCCATTGCCCCTAAACCATTTGGTAGACCGATCTCTTGATTTAAGATTTCAATTTCATCAGCCAGATCAACTGAGCTATTTTTTCCCATGGCTCTTAATATTTTAGAATATTTATTACCTACATGATCTTTATTGAACCTAAGAATGGTAGGTAAAATTACACCGTTCAATGTTCCGTGATGTAATCTCAGTTCTTGATCTGCGCCAATGGCATGGCTCATTGAATGCACTGCTCCTAAACCCTTAGAGAAAGCCATCGCACCTTCTGTTGAAGCCATCATCATATTCCAGCGCGCTTCTTTATCCTGACCATTTTTTACAGCTCTAACTAAGCTCTCTTCTCCAATCACTTTCTCGACACCATCTAAACCTACCGCTTCAGCAGGAGGGTCTATAACTGGCGAAAGTATAGCTTCTATACAATGTGTCAGTGCATCCATTCCTGCACCTGCTGTAAGAACAGGAGGAAGACCTAAGGTCAATTCAGGATCACATATTGCAGCATCAGGCCTAAGATGGTCACTTGCAAGAATAAGTTTCCTGCCATCATTCATAATAATTACTGCACCTAATGAAACTTCGCTGCCAGTACCTGAAGTGGTAGGTATAGCTACCATCGGCATAGTTTGATTAATTTTTCCAACACCCCCTTCATTCACGGAATAATCCACAACATTCCCTTCATGATTAGCCATTAAAGCAACAGCTTTGGCTAGATCCATACTCGAACCTCCTCCAAAACCTATAACCCCGTCGCAATTATTTTCTTTGTAAACTTTCAAAGCGTCATTTACTGCTTGTTCTGTTGGATTTGCGGGCGTTTCTTCATAAAAAGAAGGCGAGAGTTCATTGGAAAGGAGATTTCTAATTTTGTCTGACATTCCCATTGAAGCAAGACCAGGATCGGTGCAAATAAGAGGATTTTTTATCCCATGAGCTTTTAAGACCTCAGATATATTTTTTATAGAACCGTTTTCAAAGTAGGGTTTGTTTAAATAGTTTAATTGCATAATTTTTTTTGTTTTTAATGTCCTAATTCTATATGTTTTTAATTTATTTTAGAAAGAATATACTTATAAAGAATGAAAATTTTAGATGAACCCAAAGCGATTAGGTTAAAGATAATGGATTTTCTATCCAGAAGAGAGCACTCCTCAAAAGAAATTTTTCAAAAAATGTCCCAAAGAGTAGAGTCAAAGGAATTGCTAGAAGATTCTATAAATGAATTAGTAGAAGATGGATTATTAAGCGATGAACGTTTTGCAGAGAGCTATTTTCAGAGCAGGAAGAACAGAGGTTTCGGTCCATTAAGAATTAAAAATGAACTAATCCAGCGAGGTGTTAAGGAGAGTATTTTTAACTCCATTCAAGCAGATACAGAATGGTCTTTTTACGCCCTGGAAGTATTAGAAAAGAAAACAAATGGAAAAAAACCAGAGGAAATGAAAGAAATTCTAAAGCTAAAAAAATTTTTAAATTATCGAGGGTTTGAATTTGAAGACATAGATAAAGCTTTTTCTATGCTCAATAAGGAAAATTTATAAAAGATCAATTTACATCAACTATACTACCCATAAAAGATGAGTTACCAAGTTTTAGCTAGAAAATGGAGACCAAATGACTTTTCTGAAGTCGTTGGCCAAGAACACGTTGTTCAGGCGCTTAGTAATAGTCTAGATCAGAACAAGATACATCAAGCTTTTGTTTTAAGCGGAACAAGAGGTGTTGGCAAAACTACAATAGCAAGAATTTTAGCTAAGAGTCTCAACTGCGAAAAAAGTTTAGATTCGAAACCTTGCCACAAATGTTCTACTTGTGAGTCAGTAGCAGAAGGCAGCTTTATGGACTTTCAGGAAATTGATGCTGCCTCTAGTAGGGGAGTAGACGACACTAAGCAACTACTTGAAACAGTTATGTATATGCCGAGCGCCTCTAGATACAAGGTGTACTTATTAGATGAGGTGCACATGCTATCAACTCAGAGCTTCAATATGTTATTAAAGACTCTAGAGGAGCCACCGGAACACGTAATTTTCATTCTTGCTACAACCTTACCTGAAAAGATTCCCGCTACAGTTTTATCAAGGTGCCTACAATTTAATCTAAAAAATCTAACCAATAAACAACTCACAAATAGATTGAAATTTATACTCAATGAAGAAGAAATTTCATTTGAAGATAGTGCTGTAGAACAAATAGCTATGTCTGGAAGGGGAAGTTTAAGAGATGCCTTAACCATAACAGATCAGGCAATTGCATATTGTGATGGCGCATTAACTGACCAGGAAGTATCTGATATGCTCGGTACTTTACCTTCAGATAATATATTTAATCTAATAAGTTGTATTGGAGAAGGAGATGCAGTTTCTTTGCTAGAAGCCTTAAAAAAGATAGGTGAGCAAAGTATAGATTATTTTAGATTAATGGATTTGATCCTAGAAAATATTCAGTTACTGACTTTTGCAAAAGTATCAGAAGACATTCTTGATGATATTGAAATAAAAAAAGAAGATTTTAGGTCTTTAATGAATCTATTCTCTGAAGAAGATCTCCAGTTAATTTATCAAATTGGTTTGATTGCCAAGAGAGATATGGAGCTAGCACCGAACCTTTCTAGTGGATTTGATATGGCTATGCTTAGAATGCTTTCTTTTATTCCCAAAGAGTTGGAGAATAAAAAAAAAGTTCATAAAGAAGAAGTAAACAAAGAACATTCTCCAAAGATCAATGAAATTAAAAGTGTTAAAAAAATTGAGGTAGATGAGAAATCTATCACTGAAGAATTAGAACCTGCTTCTATAGAGCCAATTGAAACACTACCCATAACTACGTCAAACTGGAAGGACATATTTGATGCATTGAGTCTAGATCCAGGTACTAAGCAACTCGCTTCGCATTGTTACTTTGTAAAAGTAGATGAGACAGTAATATATTTATCTATGCCAGAAGAGAAATTAAATATCTTCAATGGAAAACATAGGAAACAATTTCAAGACTCTATTAGCAAATACTTTGGAACGCCTTGCAATCTTTTTTTCGAGAGTGGAGAGGGTTCTGAAAATTCTCCTAATAAGATTAAAGAGCAAGAAAAAAGAAAAGAACTAGAAGATGCCCAAAAAGCAATAGAAGATGACCCAAATGTTAGGAGTTTAGTTGAAGCTTTTGGTGCAGAGGTTATTGAATCTTCAATAGAACCAAGGAAATGAGTAAAGTTAGTCCATTAGTAGATAGTTTAATTGAAGCCTTTCAATGCCTTCCAGGTGTAGGGCCCAAATCGGCACAAAGGATGGCCCTTCATTTACTTGAAAGAAATAAAAATGCAGGATTAGTGCTTGCTGAAACACTTTCACTGGCATTGGAGAATGTTGATAGATGTTCTAATTGTAGAATATTTACTGAAACCCCTCTCTGTCAGATTTGTTCTAGTGAGAAAAGGAACAAAAATCAAATCTGTGTCGTAGAGTCTGTCTCTGATGTATTTGCAATAGAGCAAAGTAATGAGTTCAGCGGAAGTTACTTTATTTTACATGGCAACCTGTCTCCTATAGACGATATTGGGCCAGACGAGTTAGGGCTTGATAAATTATTTAATAGAGCTAAATCCGATGAAGTTGATGAAGTCATTCTGGCTACGAATTCAACATTAGAAGGAGAAACAACCTCGCACTTTATATACGATAATCTAAAAAATATTGAGAGTCTTAAAATAACTAAATTGGCTAGAGGAGTTCCTTTGGGTGGTGAATTAGAGTACGTTGATAGAGGAACCATTATGCATGCTTTTAGTGGTAGACAGAATTTAAAGTCTAACGGTTTATGAGAATTTTTTTAGGAATTACAGTAGCAACTGCAGTCAATTTTTTATTGGGCTTGGTGGGTTTCCAGGTAGTTAGTAATTCTTTATTACTGTCTTTTTCTCCAGAAATTTCAACTGAAATTTCTTCAATAAATTATCTATCAAGCTTTACTCTCAAATATCTAGTAATAACAGTACTGACTTGGATTATGTTTAAAGTAATGCCTCTTTTAGATAAACCTAGAAAGAGAATATTATTTATTTTTCTCTTAGGCAGCGCTTTCACTGTTTACAATGAAATAAATTTATTTTGGGCTGGAACTTCCTTTAATTGGAGTATCGTAATGGTTATTGGTGAATCTTTGAATTGGTTAGTTACCGGTTATGTCCTATCAAGATTTATAAAACCAAAACATATAGGGGCTCAATAAGTATTCTAGAAATAAACCTATAATTGTTACTTACCATCTTCAAGCAAGAAAAGTTTATATTTTTTTTTATTGATGAGAAGTATCATGTATCTACAAAATAATTTAAATATATTCATGAGTATTAAGTCAGATAAATGGATTAAGGAGATGTCATCTAATCATAAGATGATAGAACCCTTTGAACATGGACAGGTTAGAGAGGGTAAGGATAATGAAAGACTTATATCTTATGGTACTTCTTCGTACGGTTATGATGTGAGATGTTCAAATGAATTCAAGGTATTTACAAATATTCACTCGGCTACTGTAGATCCCAAGAAGTTTGATGAAAATAGTTTTGTAGATGTAGTAAGCGATGTTTGTGTAATTCCTCCCAACTCATTTGCTCTCGCTAGCACAGTTGAATATTTCAGAATCCCACGTAATGTTTTAACTATCTGTCTAGGTAAATCTACTTATGCTAGATGTGGAATCATTGTTAACGTGACTCCGTTAGAACCTGAATGGGAAGGTCATGTGACACTGGAGTTTTCTAATACTACTAGTCTTCCAGCAAAGATTTATGCCAACGAAGGCGTGGCGCAAATGTTATTTCTAGAATCTGACGAAGAATGCGAAGTTAGCTATAAGGATAGAGGGGGTAAATATCAAGGTCAAACTGGGGTAACTCTTCCTAAGGCTTAGCCTAACTCTTCAAATTCTTTTATTTTTATTTCAACCTCTCTATCATTTTTGTCATAGATTTTAATGACAGAAAAATCTAAACCTGGTGCTAACCAAAATATTTGTGACCTATTGCTGTCTTTAGAAAATTTTCTAGAAACTTTATAAGCCTCAAAGATTCCTAAGGGTGTTTCCACGAATTCTTTGTCCTTGTTGACATCATAAGTCCTTTCTTTGATAGTGCCTTTCCAATAAACTTTATAAGTAATTTCATTAGGTATATTTTCTTCGGTTAACTTTCTGAAGTCCAAACGTAATTGTAAGGATGCAGAACTAGGCCCTAGAATATTTTCATCTAGCCCTAATGTGCCGCTGTCTTTATTTTCTACATACGAAACTGTTTTGTCAGTCCAATCAAAGTCTGCAGATGCTATATATTTTCTAAATAATATTCTCTGATTAAATCGATAATTAATCGGTTTAATTTGATTATCTATTAATTCAAATACTTCTGATTCTTCTCTTTTAACAATAGATCCCCCGTCTAATAAGGACGTGAGTTTCCAAGAACCATCATCAAGTAGATTCATTTGAACTTCCATCTCGCCAACATTACTTTCCAGTATTGCTTTTGAAGGTCTAATTGCTTCGACAGCACTAATGCTTATAGATGATAGGAGTAATATTATTAACAACTTTAATTTACGCATATTCATTTAACCTTTGGATACTTTTCCTTCTGTTAAGTTCATTTTACCCTCAGCTATCTGTTTTATAACCTCAGGATAAAGTTTATATTCTAGTTCATGTATTTGATTTTCTAATTCATTGGCATCAGAGGTAGTAATTTTAAGTTTCGATTGAGCACATATTGGTCCACCATCTAAACTATCATCAACATAATGAACAGTTACACCATGAAATTCTTCATTATTTTCAAGAACCCTTTTATGGGTGTTCATGCCCTTGTATTTAGGTAATAGAGAAGGGTGAATATTGATAAGTTTTCCATAATACTCTGAAACAAAAACATTACTTAATATTCGCATAAAACCTGCTAATACAATTAAGTCAGGACTCGCGTCATTCAATTTTTTTATAAGTTCTTTTTCAAAAGCTTCTCTAGAAGAATAATCTTGATGATTTATTACGTGAGTTTCTATTCCTGCAATCGACGCCCTTGTTATTCCATATGCATCCTTTACATTGCTAATTACAGAACAAATTTGAATCCTGTCTTGATTCTTAAAAGAATCAATTATTGCTTGCAAATTAGAGCCATTTCCTGAGATCAGTACAGCTACTTTAAAATTGTTCATTTAGATTAGATAAATTCTATATTTCTATCAGATTTACTTTTCTCTTCGACGGTACCAATTGATTTAGCAAATAGAGATTGATTTAATGCCCCAAGAATATTCTCTTCATCCTCTTGATTTACAGCAAGAACTAACCCGACTCCACAATTAAAAGTTTGAAGAAGGTCATCTTTAGTTATATTAGCTATTTCTGATAACCAACTAAAATATTTTCCTGAAGGCCAATCATTAAAATCATGTTTAATCACCGCTTTTTGTGTTTCGTTTAACATCCTTGGAATATTTTCTATAAATCCTCCACCAGTTATGTGTGATATAGCATTTATTTTTACTGATTTTTTTAGAGAAAGGATCTCAGGTACATAAATTCTGGTTGGCTCTAAAAGAATTTCACCTAACGATGAACCTTCAACATTCATCTCCAATTTAAGGTTATAGTCTTTTATAACTTTTCGTATCAATGAAAATCCATTTGAATGGAATCCAGAAGATGCTATCCCTATTAAGACATCATTATTTTTTGGACCTTCAACACCAATTAACTCATCTTCATCAACTACACCTAGACAAAATCCTGCCAAATCAAAACTATCTTCTGGAAAACTTCCAGGATGCTCAGCTGTTTCACCGCCTACTAAAGAGCAATTGGAAAGTTCACAGCCTTTGGCAATTCCTTTTATTACCTCAGTTGCTAAATCTACTTTAAGTTTGTCAGTGACATAGTAATCAAGGAACACTAAAGGTTCTGCACCGCAGACTATAAGATCGTTAACACTCATTGCCACTAAGTCTATGCCAATGGTCTCAAAGAAATTAAGCTCTCGAGCAATTTCAATTTTTGTTCCAACACCATCCGTGCAAGTCACTAAAATAGGGTTCTTAATGTGACTGGGAATACGACTTAGAGCAGAAAATGAGCCTAATCCTGAAATTATTTCTGGTCTTAGAGTTTTCTTAACATAGGGTTTAATCTGTTGGACTAATTCGTAACCAGCTTCAACATCAACTCCGGCCTGTTTATAGTTTAAAGTTTCTTGATTGTACTCATTATCAGGATTTGAAGTGTCTTCAATTACTAATTCTGAGTCTTGTAAATCTTTTTTATCTTCTGTAGTCATCGACTTAAAGGCGGTTTTGATCTATTTTATCAATCTTAACTCAATACTTCTTATTTAATTGAAGATGCTAAAAAAAATAAGTTTATTTTTACTAGTTTTACTTAATACCCTGATACTAGGTAGTGATCAGATATTTGGCTTAAAAAATTCGTATGATATTGAGATAGAAATAGAGGGTTCGGATCAAAGGTCCATCAAGAAAGGTATGAGAGATGGTCTATCATCGCTTTTTATTAGCTTAAGCGGTAATTCTCTGATCTTAAAAGAACCCGTTGTAAAAAAAGCACTTGCCACTCCAGAAAATTTTATTAATCAGTATAAACTTGAGGTACAAAATGAAAAATTAATCTCTATTTTTTCATTCCAAGGCAAAACTCTTAGATTCTTCTTTTCTGAAAATCGTTTACCGCTTTGGGTCTCAACTGAGCCAATCATACTAAGCTTTTTACCTTGCAAACAAATTACTGACTCTCTTACAAACCATGAAGAAAAGGTTATGTGTGATTCTTTGGAAAAAGATCTGATTGAAATTTCATCTACAAGAAATTCAAGAGTTACCCATCCCTTGATGGATTTAAAAGATATCAACTATTTTGATTCTCTCAATTCAATTTCTGTTTCCAGATTTATGGAAAAAATCTCTAAAAGATATTTTACCTCTTCCTGGCTTACCTGCTTCACTAGGGATTCTTTTGGTATTTTGCTTGATAGTCCAGTTTGTAAGTCCTCTGTGAATACAAATTTTAGACCCTTAAAGGAAACTTTTAACGATTTACTTAATGATATAAATTTCGACGAATCTTTTGTGGTAGATCAGAGTGAGAGAAATAAAACTCTCTTAAGAATGGTAGGAGTTTCTAGCTTTTCTTCTCTACAGAAATTAATAAATGACTTGAATTCACAATTTCTTGTTTATGAGAGTCTGATTACAGAGATTGAAGGAGATGCTGTTCTAGTTTCAGTATCTCATTATGGAAGAAATATAGAACTTTCCAATCTCCTTAAAAAGAATTCAAGGTTTGAGGCAATAGAACTACAATCTGAGGATATAATTTCCTTTAAATACAAAAACATTTAAATATATGTTGTCCATAATACCTAATCTGATTACTGGAATGCGTTTCGTATTGGTTATTCCCATAAGTATATTTATATACCAAGGTAACGATATGACGGCCTTATTGTTATTTGTCTTGGCAGGTCTTTCAGATGGTTTGGACGGTTTTTTAGCAAGAAAATATAATTGGACAAGTGATTTCGGTCAATTTGCAGACCCATTAGCTGATAAGTGCCTAATTCTCGCTACTTTATTGGCCTTTGCGTTCTCAGATAAGTTACCTTTATGGTTTGTATATCTGATGCTTTCAAGAGATGGAATTATTTTGATAGGAGCCATGTTGCATTTACTTTTGTTTGAAAATAGACAAGCCCTTCCTAACAGATGGGGTAAGCACTACACAGGATGGACTATAGCTCTTTTTATAATAGTACTTGCTCAGTCTTCATTTAAAATTTTGCCCTTTTACTTCGAATGGATTGCCATGGCAGGGGTCATATTCTTTGTCATGCTGAGTCTTTTTACTTATTTTAAGAATGAAGGTCGAATTATCTTTAAACAGATATTATGAACGAAGCTCCTGATCAGTTAAGTTTAAATATTAAATTGGATGACTCGGTAAGCCTTGAAAAATTCATTTATTGTGAAACCAATAAGACTTCCATAGATTTAATTAAAGGGACTCTAGCCCAAGACAGCATATCGAATTTATTTTATATATGGGGCAAGGAAGGCGTAGGTAAGTCTTATATTGTCCAAGCCTTAAATAAAGAGTACATCTTAAAAGGTAGACAAACCTGTCATATTTCCTTGAGCGACAAGCGCATAACTTCACCTGAAATTTTTCAGAACCTTGGATCTTTAGATGTTCTTTTTATTGAGGATATAGAATCTTTACCAAAAGATAAGGATTGGGAAATTCAAATATTTTCCTTGATTAATGACGCATTCGAGAAAGACACAAGAATTTATTTAACTTCAAATACGGTCTCAAAAGACCTTGATATTGAGTTAATTGACTTGCACTCAAGACTCTCTTATTTTACAGCTATTGAAATACCCGAAATTACTCAAGAAGAAAAAATAGATGCTTTATTGCAAGCCTCCTTGAGAAGGGGGATTGATCTCGATACAAAGACTATTCAGTATATTGTCAATAATACTTCCCGAAGCTTATCGGATTTACTTAGTTTAATTAATGAGTTGGACAATTTTTCTCTAAAGAAAAAGAAAAAAGTTACTCCTTTTCTGGTAAGAGAACTTCTGAAGGTAAGATCTAACAGTCATCGCAGATAATATAAATATCCTTAGGGTCATTTAGTGCGTCTATGCCTTTAAGGACACTTACAGCTTCTTTAAGTAATAAATTATCTTTGACAAAAGTAGGTA
>ERZ802830.1787-NODE-1787-length-20166-cov-7.65626_pt1 | contig 20166 bp, 2 predicted proteins | sample MGYA00345654_ERZ802830 | MGnify/ENA primary metagenome ERZ802830 (study PRJEB30503, sample SAMEA104212375) | marine metagenome | biome: Westerlies Biome; feature: [SRF] surface water layer (ENVO:00010504) within the epipelagic zone...; material: water...
CAGAAGCATTCATATTCATCACTCTCAGACAAGAGAACGATTGCATATTGAGTTGAAGGGTCTAGATAAACTGGAGACTTAAACTTAATATTTGTAGCAACAGTTCCATCGTCAGATGTCTTAACATCATTTGGACGAAGAGTTACGGTCGCGTGCTTGTCTATCATATCCAAAGTAGGCAGACCAAGTTCTACTGTTCTAATTTCACATGTTACTGGAGTTGTACCAGTAGATTTTGTCTTAAAGAATACATCAATAGAGGTAATCCACGCACCCTCAGGTCCTACCAAGAATGATTGTGCTAACGGGTCTCTATTTCTTCTTCTCTGCCTTCTCCTCCTTCTCCTACGCCGAATATTCCTGCGTAAGTTGCGAGTTCTTCTTCTATTAGTTCTAACCCGTCTAGTAAGACCACGGATTCTCCGTCTAAGTCTCCTAATGGCTCCTCTACGAGCTGGTCTCCGTGGTGGTGGTGGTGCTGGGGGCGCTGGGGGAGGCGGCGGCGGTACAGAAACGCTAAGATTAATCGTAGATAGATTAGTGACCGTAGTCGTTTCAAGAGTTGTAACTCTAATATCTGTTTGAATAACTCTTGTCGTACCAGTTGCAAGATATCTACCAATAGCAGTAGAGATTGAAGTCTCACCGATAATTGGAGTAGCGTTGCTCTGGCTGGATGTAAGTTTAAATTCTCTAGTACCAGATCTAATTCTTACAGTTGGTGTAGGAGACTGGTTGGGGTCTTGAATGAAGATAGAACCAAGGAGATCACCAAAGTCGTCCGATACTAATTGAAGAGATGATACAGTTGCCTGAGCACCACTGCTAACACCTCTAAGAACCATACCCTCTTCAGCAAAACCAAAGAATGCACCTTGAGCTGCTTCGGCTAATGCTGCAGTGTCTACATTCAGAACTGTAGATGCCTGTGAATAACCATTAGGAAGAGGTACAGATGAGTCATAAGGATTAACTAAGAAAGTCTCAGAAGGATTGTTAAAAGAACCTTCCTTATGATTTGGTGTACAGAGTCTAAACTCAAAAACAGTATCAGTGCCATTGGCAGCAGTTCCTCTTACAGTTTCACCAACAGTAAATGAACCAGAGACATCTCTGACCTGAAGTAGTTTAGGAACAACATCAATTCCGCCCTGATTATCGAAGAAGGGGAAGTATGTAGTTGTAGGCTTCAGACCAATAGATCTAAAGTCAATATTTCTAGAACGGCAGAATGGATCAAAGTTTTCAGCAGAAATAAATGTATTCTCTGATCTGATATCATCTCTCTGAACTGTTCTACCAACTTCTTGAGTTGTGGTATTAGCTCTACCACCTAATGCGCCAGAAGTTACAGAGAGATTAGCGGTTACCTGGTTATTGAAAACCGTGATACCGATTGTATCTCTAATGGTATTTTGAGTTCTCTGTGTGTTGATCCAGTTATCAACAGAAGGAGTTAACTCAATAGTGCCTGTATAAGATACAACATGGAAGGGGTTGACATTGTTTACCCTTGTAGCAAACTCCTGCTCAAGGTATACCTCTTCCTCATACTTCAGTGTGACCAAACTACCAGTCTTTTGAGTATTCTCAGAGTCTAAGAGTTCAAAGTCAGTGTTAAAATCAATTTGCTCAGCGGGTAAATTAACAGCACCAGCAAGTTGTAAATTAACAGTATCAAGAGTTCTCAGAGGTCTGAGTTCATTCAAGTCAGTATCAATATCAACAGGAGAAGATGGGTGCATGAAAGACTCATCTTTAAAACTATCTACAAAGAAACCAGACTTAAATCTATCTAATCCATTTGCATCCTTAACTTGGATGGACTCAACGGATCTCTCCAGAAGAGATAGTGTAGTGACTTCTTCAAGGTTTGCTACTCTCTTCGCGATATTGTCAATATCGCGCATTGTATAACGCTTGTTCTCCTTATGATAAACTCTAGCTTCTTTTACATCTCTAAGGTATGCAGGAAGCAAGATTGTTGCAACCTCCATTGACCTTTCAGGTGGATTAGGTGCAATAGGAGCTCTTGCTGGTCTGCCCCTTACCAAATTAAATTCATCAGTACCAGCTTCAAGAACTAGCTTATCAATTCTTGAGAGATAGAATGAATAATCAAATGTACAGCTTCCATTAGGTGTCAAAATTCTATCTGGTTTTCCAGAAAAGTCTCTTGCTGTGTAGAAGAATGGGGAAACGGTAGCAGTGCTTGGATCAAATGTACTAACTCTCGGTCTAAAATCAAGAACATCATGAGCAAAGACTTGACCTGGACCAATTTGAGGGATATCGTCTTTGTATCTTTCTTCATTATAACTGTTGACAGTAAATACATCACCAGTATCGGACGATGGAACCTCAAATCTATTGAAGATTATCAGTAACTGCTTAGAAGGAGTGTATCCCCCAGAGTTTTTAGTAATTCTAGAATAGTCATAATATTGATTTTCTTGACCCTTATCAAGAATATAGTTAGTTGTTATATTTCTATACTTACCAGGAGTAAGAGCTTGACATACAGCAGATGTGTTCGACTCTCTAAATGATAGATTCTCTAGAATATTGAATCTGTCATTGTTCTTGTAAACAACACTAATTTGATTACTTCCAGAATCAATAGAAACTACAGTGGCAAGTGCCTTACTAGTTTCACCAAAGATTAACTCACCAACAATAGCTGTGTTAAAGATATCGTCAGTAGATGTAAATGTAAGTTTATCTAAGATAGGAGCGTTAAGATCAAGAGATTCATATACTGCTACAATATTGGCAACATCAGGATAATTAAGACAAATTTCTCTGTCTTGAACTCTAATACCATACAAATTGCTATGGTTCAAACCATCATTAACACTGGTTTGAATACCAACACCAGACCTGAGATTAGTTGACCTTGTAATACTTGTCTGAGTACATCTAATATAATCTTTTACCTTGTTCTTAATTACCTGCTTTTCAACTACAACATTTACTGTTACATTACTCTGACTAAACGCGAGACCTGTAATAGTAAGTTGAGTTCCATTGGCAATTGTAACCTGGGATTGATCAATAGTAGCAATGGTTCCATTGCTGTAAATTACTTGATAATCTTCTTGATCAAACGGTACAAATACTACATCATCAAGATCTACAGAACTAATTGAGACAACCAATACACCAGTGGCACTGGTCGTTTCGTTCCTAACCTGAGCACTAAGGCGAAGTGTGGAATCTGTGAAGTCTACATTCTCAACGAGAGTATCGGGAATAGGAGCAATGAGAGAACTATTGACCAGAGAAACATCTTGCTGTCCTCTGAAAATTCTTCCAGTAAAGTTTTTAACGCCACCATCAAATAGATCAGAGATTGTTGTCATAGCACCGACTCTCATCGATGCGCCATTTGCCTCAACATCACGAACAACATTTCTAGTGAGGACAGATGTATTGACACCAGCTCTTGTATTAGGTGCCTCAAAGATAACAACATCACCAGGCTTGAATGCTCTAAAGTCAACATTAGAACCTGAGGTTACCTTACCGTCAGATTGATCAACCTTAATTTCAGCGTCTCCAATAGAGGCAACTGGTCTCTTCGTCAGTTTCTTCTGGCAATCAAAATTACCAGGATCTTGATCAAAACTGTAGACATCGTTAATACCATAGCGAGTTGATCTCTCTACAGTTCTAGAGATATCTTCTCTACCATTAATTTTTACCTTTTCACCTGCAATAAAGGTGCCAGAGACCTGTGTGATATTAATCGAGCTACTACCTGCACCTGCAGCTACAGCATAACCAGACGCACCACTCTTCACACCCTGAATGTAGGAAGAGAGAATCATTTCAGTGGCACTGACATTCTCGTTGAGTTTTAGTTCAGTATATGTCTGGATATCATACAAATACAGATTCCAATCTGTACTGTCATTTTCATAAGCGGAATCTTTCAGACCAAAGTTATAGATTTTTGCGTCACCAATCTTGGTCGCGGTGCCAGGTGCTAGATGGGTTACACTATTGTTAGGACCACCGTATAGATCAATTCTATTTGTAAGAGTGGCAACACCAACTACATCATTGACAACAAACTTGTTGCCCATTTCAAAGATAAATTGAGAGTCAGTAACATCCTCAACATCTCTTGTTTTATCAAAATCAATGATAGTTGGACTTGATTTATCTACATCATATCCATAGACATATGCCTTACCAGAACTAATCTTTAAACAAGCTAGATCTTCACCAGGTTCGTTACCATCGAATGTGGTTTGATCATCAAAATATACACCCTCATTACCCTCTCTATCATTCAAACAATCGGCAATAGCACACTTAAACGATTCTACAGTATAGTTTCCAGATTCATCATATGTTCTTTTTGCAAGATAATCCCTAATTCTATTATATTCAGTGTCTATCTTGAGATTAAAAGTTTCACCATCTTGAACTCGTACAATTTCTACGAAGTCAGTATCATCAAATTCACCAAGATCTTTGGTGAACAACTCCAACTCAATTTTAAATCTATCCCCACCAGGAGCTGCAAAGTTTGAGAACCCTTTTGCGTTATCGTAAAGAGTTTCGTCCGCCTTAGCAGAGACTGTAGACTCTAGAACTCTAAGACCAATTCTTTTAGATGGATCGGGGTTATATTGATCTAAAATAATTGTTTGCTTATTTACTTTAACAAAGTGACCTCTGATAAAGTAGATGCCATCATCAACCGAAGCTGCAGATCCAATAAGACATGCATCGATACTAATTGTAGATGCAAAAGTAGATCCAGCGTTGATTGTTGTATTTCCGTATGTAACCGCTTCTTCAGCAATAAGAATTTCTGAATTATCGAAGAAAGAAAAATCGCCGCTGTTATTTGAATTGATGTATTTTACATATAATGTGTCGTAATCCTTATCAGATTGTGCTGATGTAATATAATTTACAACCTTAGCAGTAACTCCAGTACTTTGACCTCTGATTCTAGTGCCAATAAAGGACTGAGCATAAATGCCAACATCAATACCAAGGTGCGTAGGATTAATTTGAACAGCAAAATATTGCGGGTCAAATGTAACACCACCAGGGACCACCATAGATCCCTCTTTGAACATATGCGTTCCAAAAGATTCTACTTGGTTCTGTAGAATCGACTGCAATGTCGATAATTCCCTAGCCTGAACAGGAAATCCAGGTTTGAACAGAACTCTGTGATACCCCTTTGTGGGATCAAAGTCGTCATAATATGGGCTGACATTTAAGTTAGTCTGTTGTGGCATCTTCTTAGAATTCTAAAACAATTTTAATGTCTTCTTTTTGACGCTCATTTCTAGAAATAGACGGTCTATTGTCTAGGTAAATAATTTCGCCAGTCCTCTTATTTAGTTCAGGACCAGCAAGACCATTGGTGTAAGACACACCTAGATCAACAACTTTACCAGATGGAGTAACAGTAGAGATACCAGTAAATCCAGAGTCAATGGTTACGCTAAATGATCCAGAAGTAACTGCATCAGCACCTGCAGTGAAAGGAACAACCTTGGCATCGAGGTTAACACCAATATTGTCCGTTTGATCATATTTGTCAGGATGTAAATAAAGATTCCTATCAGAAAAATACTTAATTACTTTAGTGGTAGTGTCATATGATGCGACATACCCTCTTGCAGTTCCTACACCAGGTACATTTTGTGTAATTTCACTACCAATAGCAAGAGACTGTGTAATATCTCCTGTAAATTTCAAAGCACTAGCAGCAGTAAACTCAGATGTATTCAAAAGAGATGTAGAACCAGCACCAGCTGATACTGGGTTCTTGACAAGACCTACCTGAGCAAATACTGTATCTGAAATAAAGTCATAACTGGAATTATCAAATCTAGTGTAGATTAGAACTTTATCTGTACCCAACTCTTTATAAAGATCATATCCATGACCTCTAGAAGGAGGAATGATTGGAGCCAGTCTTGCAAATTTAGTAGCACTTCCGTTAATAGAAGAAAGATCAATTCTACCAAAACTATATCCTTGACCACCTGCAGTCACTTTTGCGGAGATAATTTGTCCAGCTGTATTTGTCAGGACTCTGACTTTGCCTCCATTACCGTCTCCTAAGATATCGACTTCAATCGGAGATGCTAAGAATGCATAACCAGCACCTTGTTCATCAATAGAAACTACTTTAATTTGATTATTATTTACTGTTGAGTCTCCATTGTCTCTAACAACCTTAATTTCGTTTTCTGTGGAGGTGCTCCATTGATTGGGCACAGCTACATATTCGGTTGAGTCAAATTTGACGATATCAGCGGGAGGAACAGTAAAGAGGTATTTCCATAGATAACCGTCACCACTCGTCCCAGCAGCGGATGGTTCCAAATCAGTAAATGTTGGTTCATCCAGTGATGCTCCCGCGATGGAGTTAATACCAGCTGAACCATTGTCAATACAAATATAGACTCGGAAGTCTTTATTCATTACATAGTAGTTCGCAGAATATAATCTACTAGAGTTAGAAACCAGGGATCTATTGTTCGTGTCATAATCATGCCGATACATGTCATATGATGTACCTTTAGTCCACTGAGTTTTACGAACTAGTCTACGAACATCACCAGGAAGAACTTTTCTTCCAAATAGCATAGTATCGTATACATGGTTACTGTAACTGATACTATCTACTGGAGATGGTGGTTGAATAGTCGTACTATTCCAAGTACTGGTTCTGCCGTATCCTGCAATTGTAGGATTAGCTAGACTTAGGAATGTGTAGTAGGAATTATCGCCACTAATAACGGATTCAACAAAATTGTTGGCATTAATAATTCTAAATTGGTCGGTAATGATTGCAGCCATTATTAATAAGCAATAAGAATCCTGGTTTTTTTCTATTTATAACCGCTTCGGCAGGGCTCCAGTCTCCCGTAAACCAACGCCTCTACGCTGAACTATTGGATAGTTATCAAGATCATCAGTATAAGTGAATCCAGACACTCCAAACGCTACTGGATTAGCCTCTCGACTGAATCCAGAGAATTTACCCCAAGTCAGGTGACAGTAGGGAACTGCTGTGGATCCAATTCCAACAAAATCACCTACATCAGTATAAGATGCGATGTTCGCAGTAATGATTCCATTTCTACCATTATTCTTAAATGTAATAGCAGATGTTTGGTAAATGTTATCACCATAGAAAGTGCTGATTGAAACAATTCTGCTGTCATGATCAAAGATGCTAGTTACAGCAGCACCAAGCGTATTGATGCCAGTGCCATATAGCTTGAACGGCATGTCACTCGTAAATCCAGAAACATTGACACTGTTGTTGACAAGATCAGCAATATCAAAGTCAATCTTCAATCCAAGGTCAGTACCGATACCAGGACAGGTAGAAATACCAGTAACAACACCAATGTAACCTTGGATATTTGCGTTAAGAATAGGAACACCAGTCAAGTTTTCAACATTGACTCCACCTTGTGCAGTTGTGCCAAAACCAACTTCTGCAAAAGCAAATAGACCCATAGAGTCATCTGACAGAGCACCTGTGGTTCCTCTGAACAGTGCGGTAGAATCAACAAATACTTCGGCATCGGTAGTTCTAAAGTCACCGATAATATGTGCATAAGGCATAATTAGAGATTCTATTGAATCTCTAGCTTTGGTGACTAAAGATCCTTCAATAATATAATCTCTCTTCTGCTTATTCCAAGTTACTGGTTTAAATACATCATTACTAATACCAACACCCTGATAGAAGGGAGTTTCCACAGTAGCAGCACTATCAATTCTAGTTACAATTCTTGCACGCTCTTGAGAACCACTTGTGCTATCTTGTGGAACTCTATTAAATTCAACATCAGTGCTTTTGTTGATCTTCAGATCATCACCAACTTTGACATTTTCTTTAACATCAAAGATGAAACTATCTTGTGCAATAGTTCCTCTGTAGAAGAAGATAACAACATTATCTTCTACTGTAGGAGCAGTAGTAAACTCCAATACAGAACCACCAGTAAAATCATAATTCTTACCAGGTTCTTGGATAACACCATTGATAAAGACAAGAAGAACTGTAGAAAGATCAATCTCCTTGGAGTCTAAGTCATTGAGGTCTGTTTCAAAACTAACCAGGTTTCTTTCATAATAAAGTGGGAATCTCTTTTGGTTGCCATCCTGATCAGCTTTAATGCTATCAATATAATCAATATTACCAAACTGCCAAGATGCAATCTGGTCAGTAAAGACAGAAACTACCTCAAGCTCGAATTGTTGGAAGTCATCGCCAGCGTTAGGATCTGTAGAGAGACCAGCGACAGTAAATTTATCACCACGCTTAAATCCATAACCCTTCTTACTAAATTCAAATTCTTTAACCTCAAAGAGTGTGGATCCAATACCAGTAGCAGTGCTTACTCCAAGAACCTGAACACTAATAGATGCACCAACACCAGTTTGAGTAGTGTTGCCCAATCCAATCCTAGATATGCCAACAATAGGCATATTCTCACCGTTGGGTTCTGGTGGTAAAGCAGTTGCGTTTACATAGTCACTACCGCCATCATTGACAGTAAAGATCAGAGTTCCGCCTGCACCAACAACTGCGCTGATATCAGCTCCAGTTCCAGCACCACCGCCGACACCAATATTGATAGAGATAGTGTCTGTTGTGAAAGAATTGATCGATGTCTGAACACCTGCGATGGGATCAGTTGACCTAGGATACAAGTGCTCTCCAAGATAATTGTCTCTAGAACACTTGAATCCAAGCGACTCTGTTGCAATAGCAACTGTGTTACTAGTTGTCAATCCATGACCAGGAATTGTCAGAATCAGATTACCAGTGGTAGACGCATAACTTGCAGTAGTGGCAGTATGCGTAGTTGCTGTATTGTCAGTAATTGAATTGACACCAGCTGATGAGAATGTATGAGCATACTCATAATCGGTGATTGCGATACCAATCGTTCCAAGACCTGTTTGATAACCAGATCCAAATGACAGAGCATAATACTGTGCTACTGTTCCACCACTTTCATAGGTGTGTGGAATAGTCGAGGGACCAACCAGTGTCTTAAATGTTCTTGCGGAAATAATTCCAGTAACAGGAAGAGAATCCTCATAGTCTGGGAAGAAACTGGTAGTAACACCCTGATAATTTAGAGTCTTAATTGCATTTGTAGTTGCACTGACAAATGTATGAGGAGATGTTCCTGTTCCACCAGTTCCAACATTAACTCTTAGAGTATTCGTAGTTACATTAGAAATTGTCAGATACTGTCCTGCAGCTGGATCAGTTGCACGAGGATAGGTGTGGGTGCCAGGACCCTGTGTACATGTAAATGTAAGACTATCAGTGTCGATAGAGATTGCATCACCATTTACTAAACCATGAGCAGATGGGAATGTAATAGTCGCAATACCTGTAGATGGGGTGTATGTAACATTACTAGGAGTTCCAACATTCTCTTTAGGACATGTAAATTTCAGTCTATCCAACTTCATTTGGTCTTCAAGTCTAAGACCATGACTCTTGAGAGTAGAAACAGTCAAGATACCTGTCTTATTATCATATTGTGCATCAATAATATCGTAAGAGATACCTGTCGTAGGAACGCCTACAACGCTCGTAATGGAGTTTCCAGCACCAATCTCTAGTTTGACTCTAGCACCAGCAAACGGAGCGTATCCACGACCAGGTGTAGACGCCAGAGAGACAATGATACCACCCCTAGGAAGCTGGTTTTCATTAATATCCCCTTCATCAATAATTAGATCCGTATATCCAACTGAGGTGATACCAGTGAACTGGACACTTGCAATACCTCCTACTGTTTGTTCGATGATTTGGAAGTTATAAGATCCAGCATTGTTGAATCCAAACGGAGCTTGGAACATGCTGTTAACAAACAGAACACCGTTACCACCAGTTGTACCAATACCAGTAACAGCAGCACCAGCAGAAGATAATGCAAATGTATTTTCTAGACCATCAAACTTGTCGGAAATGTCATCAAAGATTTGGTTGGTATCGTAATCCTGTCTGAGATATGTTCTACCACCAAAGGATGCTCTAGGATATGGGAGATTGCTAGGATCAGTCTGACCCAAGTCACCACCAAGAGGAGCTTCTGTAAAGTGAATATCGCTATTAACGATTTGGAATGATCCTCTATAGATTCTTCCGAGAGTTCCAGCAGTATGATCTGTTGCAGCAGAACCAACTGCACCACGCTCTACCTCAACCAGACTCCAGGTTCCAATTCCAGTGATAGGTCCGATAGAAGTGGTTCCAAAACCAACAGTATTGACAATACTATATTCATCATCAATCTTGATGAGATCACCAGAAACAACTGTACTGAGACCACTAAGGACAAATGCGGTTACAAAACCATTAACAGGGACCTCAAGATCGTAAGAAATTGAAGTGAATGAAAGTGGTTTTTGTACTAAACCGTTGATAGCAATGATTGACTTAGAGTCACGCTTCTCCATTGTAAAGCGGTGCTTGTTACCAGAACCAGAAGCATCCTCAAAGGTAATACCAAGACCAGCTCTTGCCTCAACAATCGTAGTTGCAATATTGTATTGGTTATTATTTTGTTTAATAACAAATACAGTACTTGGAAGTTCTGCAGAAGCACTAGATCCTCTTGGATAATATCGTAAGGCACTTGCAGCAATACCAACCAAGTTGGAATCTGCCAGATAACTAATTTCTTCAGAATTAGAGAAGAAGTGCTTAAGTGAGAATGTTCCACTCTCTCTATTAAGTTCTAAAGGACTTGCAGGGTTTACTGCTCTCTCGTAAATTGGAGTTCCTTGATACTTGAGTTCAAAACTGCGAATGTTTCTGTTGTTAATACCAAGATATGTGTTTTGAGCAACATTCTCAAAGACCTTACCATAGTCAAAAGAACCAATACCAGTAACATCGCCATTAGGGTCAAGATCTTTATAAAGAACTTCACTGTAAGCTTTAATGCTCACCATTCCAGATACATTGGTATCAGGATACCATTTGAGTAATACTTGATTATTCTCAAATCCAGCACCGAATGTACCTACACCAGTCGTAGTTCCAATCGCTGCAATCGGTTGTTGTGACAAGAATGTGTCTTGATTTGCTGGATCAGAGAGTACATATATTTGATGGAGTGTCTGAGTGCTTCCATATGCCACATGAACTGTGGACTTCATAGAAAGATCAACAGTGCTATTAATACCGACAACGGTTGTAATACCAGTAGTAGCAGCAGCACTTACGATAATTCTTGCACTTCTTTCAGTACCTTCTGGTGTGAAAGGAATATTGAAGTGTTTTACAGATGTAGTTCCAAAACCGATATTATCATTAAGTGTAATGGTCTTAGATCTTACATCCAAATTGTTGGTTTGATCATGGATATAGTCAACTTTGAATACATCATTCTCAATATAACTGGTGAATGTTCCCATGAACTTACCAGCTGAAAGACCACCCAAACTCTGTCTGGTATTGAATGATGCAAGTTCTGTCGTATATGTGTCAGCACCATCATATTGTAGAGCAAGTTCTACATAGTCCGCATGATTTGTACCTTTGTCAACAATGACAAAATGTGCAAGTCCAGCAACAAATCCAGTTGTTGTTCCAATACCAATGATATTAGTTGTTGTCCCTGTGGAAACAATCTTGTTGGAAGAAACATTTTCTACAATACCAAGTGTACCGATACCAGATCCAGATTCGGCAGCAAAACCTTGCTGCATGACCTTGATGTCATAGTCAGTGTCATATGGTTCATATGGTTTGATTCTTAACTGAGTTTGATTAGCATTAACATCAAATACACTGAAGAATTGTGCAAGACCAGTAGAAAGACCAACCTGGTTAGTATTAACCATGTGGGACTTTTGGAGGAAGTAGGTATTCTTATTGATAGTAATAAGAACTGCTTCATTCAACTGATATTGATTCTTCTTAGGATCAGGAGCTTCATGAACGGTTTGAATCAGATATCTAGAGAAGTTCCTACCCGCAATAATAGATGCAACTGTTCTTTCGTCACTAAGATCGTTAGATTCATTGCTAACAAACTCAGGACTGATGTCATCATGAAGCAGAACTCTGTTGGTCTTACAAAGAATAAAGTCAGAAAGTCTATTAGATTCTAACTGGATGAATTTAGAGATAGTTGAAGTTGCATTGATATCTCTTGCACGGTCGAAGTTGTAGATAGAATCAACTCTTAGGGGATCAGAAACGAAATCAAGAACCAGTCCACCAGCATCATCTGCGGGCTCTAAAGACTCACCAGCATCGCCAACGGAGAGAATCTGAGTGTTTGCAAAATTTTTGAATCCAGCTGGGTGAACAATATCATTTACATAGTTAACTAATTCCTCATATGTCTTCTCGCTTTCAATAGCGTAAGACATGTTTTGGTAATAATCATTATCAGGCAAGAACTGATTGCCGTCATTAATCCTACCAACATTATCAGACCAACCAAGATCCGCTGTTACTGTAGAATCAATATCAAAATATCCATCAAACTCAGTAAGGTCCTGAACATCCGCAATGTCACCACTATTTGTACCAGTAATTTTATCGTCAACCTCAAGGTTCCTAGAACCACTAATAACCAGAATACCAGTCTTAGTGTCAATAGAATCTAGAACAAGATCTGTAGATAGATCATTATTTCTTCTCAGAGGTTCATTTAACTGGAAATCGGAGAATTGCTTTGTTACAGTAAACCTAGCAAGATTTTCTGCTTTAACAACTTGACCAAAACCTTGGACAACAGTTGCACCAGTACCAACATTTGTAGTAAGACCAGCATAGCTGAATGTTACCTGTCTTGGGTTTGTGGCACTGTTATAGTCATTAATGATAAAGTTTTGGAATTTATAGTCACCAGAGTTAAATCCATCGCCATCATTGTTAAAGTTAACACCCTCTAAGAATACTTCATCTCCAATTGCAAATGGTTCATTTACATAACCAAGAACAGGAGTCTGGATCTTACAAGTAAGGAAACCAACATCACTGAAAGCTTCAATAATACCAACGCCATTACTGTTCTGTAACGGTGCTAATCCATAGTCATTGCCAGTAAGACCTCTTGGATTTACAATAACCTCAACTCGGTTTACAGCAGCATCACTAAGTTCACAAACAATAAGACCACTATCAATAATCTCTCCAGTCGATTTATCAAATACTACCAAAGATGGTGCATTGAGATACTGTTTTCCACCAAATACAACTTGTGCATCGACCAGCTTATTTGCATTCTTAACCTGAACAATTCTGGGCAAGAATGCGTCTGGTCTCAGTGTGGCATCAGATGGATAACCATATACATCTGTTGGAATTTTAACTGAATCTAAAAGGTTTACATTCTCTCCAGTTGGATTAATAACTGCACTGATACCTGTAGATCCGACACCAGTTACACCAGGTAACTTGGCATAATTGATACCACCGCTTTGTATTCTAATCTTAGCAATACCACCAGTAGCACCAATAGATGTAGTGGTGTAGAAAATTTCATCACATTCATCTTTAGAGTAAGACAACCTCTCTGGAGTTACTGCAATATTAGCAGTAATAGTAGTCGATCCAATTCCAGTTATTGTGTAATTCCCCGTAAATCCACTATTAAAATAAAGGATTTGATTATTGGAAAGAACATCATTATCAGATGTGACAATATAACCACCCTTTTCTATCGCATAGAAGAGAGTTTGAGTAACACTAGAATCAAAAGTAACAGTCTTCCGTGGAGTGTCTAAAGGATTGGTAGTTGCGATACCAACTGTTCCTACACCAATAACTTGTAAGTTTGTCGTATCACCTGTTCCAACATATTCGTTGAAATTATTTTCATCATAGAATATCTTCAGTTCAGATCCAAGAAGACTTGAGTCACTCAAATTGAAAACAATATCATTTTGTCTTATAACATTAATTGGAGGGTTAACTGGGTTAGCTGTTTGACCACTAAATCCAGCACTGGTTATACCAACAACCTCAGGAGGATTTGTGAATAGCTGACTATATGTATTTGTTAACTGGAAATTATCATCATCAATTTTCAGAACATAATAGGGTCTCTGTGTCAATCCACCTGGGACTTGAGTTGGAACACCACTTGCGCCATACATCAGGACCTTAAATCCTGTTTGTAAGTTATGTCTCTCTACATTAAATACATTGGTTACAGTATTAACTCCAGAGGTAGGAACTTCAACAGGATCTACAACAACAAACCCATCAAGAAGTCTAATATCCACCATTGTGGATGTTCCAATACCTGTAGCAAATCCAGGTTTTACAACCAGGTTAAGATTGTCTTTTTCAGATAAATTATGGTCCTTTTCCGTTGTAATAGTAATTGAGCTTCTAGTGGCATTTGCAGTCTCTTGCTTATATTGCGTTACAATAGAATAAGTATACGAATCATCACCATTTGTGACAAAAAAGAGCTCATCAGAAGTTGTTGTGGTCTTTAGACCGATAGATTCATTAGTAAATCGAGTGACAAAGAAGTCTCCTGAGATAGCACTAGGAGTTACCCAAGGATCTACAGACCTAGTAGCTTGAATGGCAGTGTTGCCATTATTGTTGAGGGTGATCTTCTGATTGTTAACTAATGGGTGAGTACCGAGATAGAGGTTCTGCGACATCAATGAGGCAGTATCAGTATTAGGTCCAACAATCACCGCGACTGATGTTGACAGACCAACAGTAGTTCCAACACCAACTGACTCCTTAGGATTAAAATAAAAAGTTTGCTGGAACTTAGACTCAAACGGATTAGTCTCTACAGGAACTGTAAACTTATTTTGATAATATGTGATTGCACTTCCTACAAACTCTGTTGTAGTAGTAACTCCAGTGGGTCTCTCTAATCTAATAAACGGACCAATTCTTGTTCCTAAGAAGGTATCAAGAAGTCTTGCAATCTCTGTTCCAATACCAACAGAGTCGCCAATAGAAACATTAGGGGGAATAAATCTGACATGAATGTCAGTAACAATACCAGTATAAGTAGTTGTAATTGCAACTGTACTATAATCAGTTACTGCAATCTTTTTATATCCTTCAAGATTTTTGACAAAAGTAGATACACCACTAATTTCTACAGTGTCATTTGCTTGGAAATCATGGAATGGAAGATTTTGGAAGATGACTCCATCTCTGGTATGAACAATTGGACAACCAGTAAGAGTTATCTTATCACTTTCGACTTTATTAATTTGTGGACCAAATATTCTAGAAACTTCTGCATCAGCTCCTTGACCACCAGTTCCAGTATTGTCAAAGATTAAGTTCTCCCCAACAGAATATCCTTCACCAGGATTTTTAATATCAAAACCTTCAACAGAAGATACAATCAAGTTATCTGGATTTGATACCTGATTAACCAGTTTGTATGGTTGGAACACATAATCGTATTCAACACCATCACCAAACAAGTTGTAAGGAGTTACATTTCTGGTTAACTCTGATCCCTCAAAATCAAATTCAACCTGGTTTTGCATTTCACCCCGAATATTATTTTCTGGGATAGCAAAACTACGATAAGTATCGCCAATGAAAAATGGAAATACTGGGTTGTTTAAATTGTCTACTGGGGCAAAGTATGCGTAGACACCTTGTGGAAAATCTGGTGTTTTTGTAAATCTACCATTGTGCTCATCCAGATCACCAGATCCTGTGTAAACATAATCATCAACAAAGTATCCGAATGGGAAAATTGAAGAAGCTGGTCTATTTGGGATATTTGAAGAAACGATCTCATAACTAGAGATCATTCTCTTAACATCAGACTGAACATCAGCTGGATCTTCTAATCCATAAGGTCCATAGATGGGGTTACCATCATATGCCCATCCAATGATGGGAGAGTGACCACTTCCATCATCACCCAAAGATTCTCTAAGTGATTTGCCATATCCAACATAGTTTACAGCTAGACCCTCATTATTGGGGTAAAGCACTGCCATTTCATCTTGATCTAAGTCAAATGCTGTGCTGACAATAATTGGTCTAATAGCAGCTTCACATTTAAAGTTTTCCCCAACAGGAAGCACACTTACACTAGTTGTAGTATCTGCATAACCAACACCACTAGAAATGATCTTAACATCGGTAATTTTGCCGTTAGATACGACACTTCTAAGAATACCACCTCTTGCAGTAGCACCTACACTAACAACTTCTAAATCTGGCGGTCCAGTATATCCATCACCACCATTCTGAACAAAAGCATCACTAATTTTTCCATTTGCAATTACTAAACCAATTTGACCAAGAGATCCAAAAGGAATGGAGATATTAGGAGAATTATTGAAACTTACAATGTTTGATCCATAGTTTTCACCTGGTTCATAGAGAATAATGTCTACAATTTCGCCTCTAACGACAGGAGTAGCAACCAGTGTCTTTTCTTGACTATCTTTCGTCAGAATGTTAACATTACACTTAATTTCAGGACTAAAGAATCTTTGGAATCCAGATCCAGGAGTTTCAAAGATAACATTGTCATGTTTTAAGAAATTAGTTAAAATTCCTATTTTATCGCCTTTATTACCAGCTTCTGCAAGTCTAAATCTATTCTCATCTAATCTAAGAACTTTATACTGTTTAGACGAGTCAATACCACTTACTGGAGTTGTATCATAGGTGTAATTTACAATATCACCATTTTTCCAACCATGTCTCTCAAAATAGACCCAATTGTTTGCTGTATTGATGCCAGCAGGTTTTACAGCAAGATGTCTGTTGGAATATCCTTCACCAGGATCCTCAACGATTAATTTACCAATTGTTGTTCTTTGTTCTGCTGTTCTAAAGAAGTGAACACCAGTATTAGCTATGAGAGCGTTCTCATCAAAGGTAATGCTGTTGACACCTGTAACAGCATCGCTTTTATTATTATGTAAAGAGATAATCTTAGTACTCTTGACACTAGCAAAATATACTTGACCATTGAAAAGAGATAATGTTGCATCTGCTGGTCCAGTTGTTCCAATACCAAGATTTACCCCACCATTACTATCATAGATGACCTTTTCACCATCTGAGAAGTTGTGGTCATTATTAAAGGCAATAGTATTGTCAAAAGAGCGTGTATTGCCGCCAAGATTGGTGCTGACACCAGAGAAAAGGACTTCTCTAAATCTTTCTTCTAAAAATGCCCTTGCAATAGCCCCAGAACCATTTCCACCAAAAATTTCAATACTTGTAACCTTGTCAATATCAAATTCTGTTGGGTCAATAAAAATATTTTTTACATTACCACTAACTACAGCTACTGCACCTGCAGTATTAGCTACGCTAACATTTTCGTCAGTGATGATGATGTTTGGTGGATTTTGAGCATCATAATCTTGTCCAGCATTTAGAATATTCAGTCTCTCAAGTGGACCAAAGTAAACTACATCTGCACCTTTGTAATTCAGCACTTCTGTGCCATTTACAAGCATCGCAGTGTTACCATCTGCAGTTCTTTCAGATGTTGTCTGCAATTCTTTACCACTAGTAAGATCTTGCTCTAAAACGAAGCGACGAACTGGTCTAGATGGGAAAATACTTCTTCTTGCTTGAGATGCAAGAACAAAATCATGCTCTCCAGTTGTTCCAGAAAGTGGAGGTGAGAAATAGATGGGAAGATTAGCTTTAATGAACGATCTTGACTGAAAAAGCTTAATTTTGTTGTTGGATGATTGAACCTCAACAAAATATGTCTTACCTTGATCGATTCCGCCGATTCCAGGAGTTCCTGCTCCAGGAACATATGCAATTTCATCACCAGTCTGGAAAGGAACTGCACCATTAAATGAAATGATAGAATATCCGTTTTCAACAGAATCAAATCCCTGCCAGTTGCCTAATGCAAGAGTTGGATTAGTTAACTTAGCATGAACTTTATCAATATTGATGGGATAGCTGGGAAGAGAGCTGGATGCAACAAAAGCTTCGCGTTTCCCGCTCGCAGATACGGATTCGTCGGAAATATAAGTATTATTAATATCAGATAACAACTGCTCGTCGCCGCCAAGAATAGGAACGATAGTAGATGTTGCTTTTTTCTGTCTTCTGATTAAATCATGATCAAAATTTGGATCAAGAGTACCAACATTACCGCTAACAGTAATTGAATTAATAATTCTATTGATATTTGTTACTTTTAGATCCGAGGCAACCACAGTGGTTTCTCTTCTACGAAGAATATCTACGGTATCGCCAACATTTAACGAATTAGGATCAACATATCCACCAATAGTGAAATTTGAACCAGAAGCATTCTCAATTAAGAATCTAGTTGATGTATTGTAAATCCAGCTGTTGAAAAATGTAGATTCGTAGGTTCCAGCATCAGAATCAAAATATCTACCTAAATTTCTTACTCGAATATCAGACCCATAGTTTAAATTACGAAGAGGTTGGTTAGATTTAAACTTAGAAATGATTCCAGTGACTCTCATTTCTACTTTTTTGGTTAAATCACCATTTTCATAACCATATACAACTGTAGGAGCACTAATAGTCGAATTATCAGGAATTTCTACGGTAGTTGTGTCAACACCATAGAACTGGTTTACACTTTTTGTAGTATAATTAAGTTCTTGATAAAAATTGTCGGAGGAAGAACCAATTTCAAGTTTTCCTGCAGTAGAAAATCCAATGGTAGAGTCAACTGTCAATACAGTTGCACCCAAACCAACTTTTCCTACATTTTTAGTTCTACCAGCAACAACAAATGTACCATCAGTTAGTGATCTTTCATCAAAACCAGTAAAAAGCGATAACTTATAAAAATTATCTCTAATTTGAGTTACTTCTGAGATAGGACCAGAAGCTGCATTAATCTTATCATCATTTTCATCATTATCTTGGAATAAAGTCTCACCAACAATCTTAAGAATATCTCCTGAGAGTACTTCTACAGAAATACTCTTTCTGCGGACATAATTTGCAAATGACGGTTTAATTAGATATTTTTCAAGGTCATTAATCTTTGGTTCGAGACCAAATAATGCTTTGAATAAAATGACAAAGGAAGCTCTAGTTCCTTTTGATTCGTATAAACTTCTAGCTTCCTTAATAAAGTTTCCTACATTCAAATCTGGTGATAAAGTTACACCTTCCAGACCAGGAGCATAGATTGCTTTTAATTTTCTATAAAATTCTTTTAAAAATAAAGAACTAAGGTTAGTAACACTTGCACCAGACTCATGAGATGCAGCAGTAGTGTCCTCGTAGATTAAAGTTGAGGGATCATTCCTTCTTCTGTAAGATGTGATGCCACTGAATCCACGAGTACACCCAGTAAATGAAGTTTGGGTCTTTTCGGTATAAGTAATGATCTCATTATTGATTTGTAAGAGACCATACTTCTCAGGAAATCCATCTGTGTCATCTACAACGATAGTATCGTCGGTAGATGTGATAGAAGACCCCAAGGAGGAGGTTCCTCTAATTACATCTTTGGTTAAATTGTCTAAACTAATGTAAGCATCAAGGTTTTCAATGATGTCAGCTGGACCACCACGAAAATCTTGGGAAATATAATACTGTTCTAAAAATTTTGTGAAATACGGATTCTCGGCAGTAGCAAACTCAGGTATTGTCTGACTTACCGTCTGATAGGTTTTAACCCGAGGACTTAGGGGCGAATATGTTTCGATCATCCTACTGTCTGATTAGCGTTCCGTTGGAGTAACTAGAAGTTATTTGATAGCCAATGCCAGAAATTTGCTGACCAGAGGAAATCGTGTCTCTCACGATATTTATCTTGGTATTTGACATGTCTAACGCAAGATAAAGATCTTTTAATCCAATCACATCGTTTGATTCGGGATAAGCCTGAATTTCAACGATATTGTTACCCCTAACTGTACCATCGATATTAATTGTGTTAATAATTACTTCACCTTTAAGATAATCTACAATCCCTGCAGATTTAACAACAACAGTAGCGGGTTCACCTGCACTTTGTGAAGGTTTAAAGATAGCAAGGTCACCAAATCTTCCATCATCTTTAGGAATATCAGAAATATACACAGTTTCTGGTAATCCATCAATTTGGAATCCAGTAGATTTAATTGTTCCGCCACCTTCTAGAATGTGGAACTGATTACCAAAGCACAATTCATATTGAGCAAACTGATTGACAAGAG
>ERZ802830.1793-NODE-1793-length-20115-cov-71.2255_pt1 | contig 20115 bp, 16 predicted proteins | sample MGYA00345654_ERZ802830 | MGnify/ENA primary metagenome ERZ802830 (study PRJEB30503, sample SAMEA104212375) | marine metagenome | biome: Westerlies Biome; feature: [SRF] surface water layer (ENVO:00010504) within the epipelagic zone...; material: water...
CCGGTGAATTTCATGGATGACCTCTCGCTATGATATGCCTTGTATAGTCATACGGTACCAGCGGTAACTGAAAGGGTTATACGACGTGTGCTCCCCTCTACGCCAGCGCTTTTCAGTGGAGGCTTTTAGCAGGGTCTGCCCCAGCGTTTACTCGCGCTTTTCATATTTTTTTGGCGGCCCTATGGCGCGCGGTTGGTGTAATATATGCCGAGCGGGCTCAATGATCATTGGGGCTGTGATTAAGTGGGGAGGAGCGCCCAACATGGTTGAAAAAACAGACGCTAATATTATCCCTACTGTCAATGTAGGCAGTGGTGAAAAATTCGTCACAGCCTCGGGTGTGCACGCGATTAAAGACGGTATCAAGTCAGCAAAAGCGACACAGCCGCGTGCGAAAAAACCTGATTTTCTTCGAATGAGAGTTCGCCATTCCCCTAAATATGAATCGGTGAAGGACATCGTGAAGCAACACCGGTTAGCAACCGTCTGTGAGGAAGCGAAGTGCCCCAATATCAGTGAGTGTTGGAGTGCAGGGACTGCGACAATCATGCTCATGGGAGATGTATGCACGCGAGCTTGCCGATTTTGTTCAGTTAATACTGGAAATCCAAAGGGTTGGTTGGACGCCGAGGAACCGCTAAATACGGCCAAAGCCGTTCAGCTGATGGGGCTGTCGTATGTGGTGCTCACCTCCGTTAACCGAGATGACCTAGATGATGGGGGCGCGGGTCACTATGCCCAGACAGTCCGTGCAGTAAAGCAGCTGAACCCCAATACGGGTGTAGAGGCTTTGACTCCCGACTTTTTGGGTCTGGAGTCTGCCATTGATGTGTTGTTGGACTCGGGCCTTGACGTATTCGCACAGAATATTGAGACGGTTCGGCGCCTCACTCACCCAGTGAGGGATCCGAGGGCGGGTTATGAGCAGACGCTGAACGTACTGAGATACGCGTCACAAAACTCGGAAGTAATCACTAAAACATCCTTGATGCTGGGTCTCGGTGAGACCGATGATGAGCTCTTGGAGTGCATGGACGATCTACGTAAAGTAGACGTCGATGTTTTAACCCTTGGCCAATACCTGCAGCCAACATCGAACCATTTGCCTGTTGAGCGGTTTGTGACACCGGAAGAATTTGCGCGTTATCGAGATATTGGTTTGGAAAAGGGCTTTAAAGAGGTGGTTTCCGGAGTATTTGTCAGATCGAGTTACCGGGCCGAGCGTGTTCTCGAGTTTAATAACGTGGGGTTGCAAGCAACCTAGGTGACAGCGGTGGTAAAACGCAAGCTCCTTTACATTACCGCCGTTCAAGAGCACCAAAGCGCGACGTTTATCGCTGAAGCTACGCAGGCCGTTATCAGTATTTTGAAGCGGGATTTCGATGTATCGCTCGCAGTAGTAGGTGCCGTTAGCACGGACGAATTAAATGCCCTGCGAGCCCATCTAAGTATTACCCGCGTTACTGGCGGTTTCGACCATGAGCCAACTGACTCGGCCATCGAGGAACCCCTCAAGTCGCTTTATAAATGTTGGAATGTTACTCCCTTGGTGAGTGGCCGGTTGAAGTCAGCTATTCAGCGTCGCGCTGCTGATTTTGAATCAGTGGTCATCGATAATTTGCTAGCCATACCGTACCTGCCACTGGGTGTTCAGGGTAAGACTGTATTTTTCGCTCACAAAGTTGCCTCCGACTCTCGCGACGTGTCGAAAGGGATGCTCGGGGGACGCAGAGTGGCGCGTCTTAGGCCCTATGAGCGAGAGGCAATGCTGCGCTGCGATCGCGTCTTTTCGACAACTGATACAGCTTCATCTCTACTAGAACTAGGCTTGCCGTTGGGCAAACTGGTCGACGAAGCGACGAGGCCTAGCGCTGCAAGGCCCAGCGCAATCGTCTCCGGATTTTCATCGACACGCATGCGAATAGGGTACTCAGGATACTTGGGGGATGACCAAAATACCGCGAGTCTGAGGTGGTTTTTGGAAAATGTGTGGGGCGCTATTCGAGAAGCTGTGCCGGGACTTGAGTTTCACGTCATCGGTGGCGGTGTCAGTGAGGAAGTGGCATCGTTCATAGTCGCGCAAAGCGACGTAATACTGCACCGCGATAATAATGATCGAAAGGTTACCGAGCTCGGTATCAGAGTCATGGTGGAGCCGTTATTGCATGAGCTTCATGTCGAAGCGAAGCTGGTAAACGCGATGGTTCGAGCTGTTCCGCTTGCTACAACACGAGAAGCAGTAACGCGGGCTGGTCTTAATCTTATGGATGCTGTGTCTGTTGCCGATAGTCCAGCGCACATGGTTTTGAATTTACGCCGCATATTGTCGGAGGCGACACTCTGGGAAGCGCTGAGTGCGCGATCGGAGCAGATCGGAACGCGACTTTTAGCGTATCATGAGGTAGCGCACTCAATGCGCCGTTTACTGATACAGGTTTAGTCGTACGTTTTCTTCTGGTTGAGAGAGATGTCGGATAGTGAGTGAGTTCAAGCGAGTAGGGCTTCTAGGTCGTCGTGAGCATCCGGGTGTTGCTAATGTCGTATCTGAGCTTCTCGACCTATTAGATGGCCGTGGCATCGATGTTGTCTTGGAGGATCGGCTTGCCACGCTGGTACATTTTGAAACGCGTGCCATGCAGCCTCGAGACGCCATCGGTGCCAATGTTGATCTAGCGGTGGTCATCGGTGGCGACGGCAGTTTGCTGAGTGCCGCCCGCACCCTCGTCAAACACGATTGTCCGGTAATCGGTGTTAATAGAGGCAGACTGGGCTTTCTGACTGATGTGAGTCCAGATGATGAGTTGGTCGCACACGTCTCAAACGTCTTAGACGGGAAATATGCCACTGATAAACGGTTTCTTTTGGATGTTGAGGTCTTCAGTGGAGGCAGTCAGATAGGCCAAGCGGAGGCGCTTAACGACGTTGTGGTGAATTCCGGTACGTCAGCGCAAATGATCGAATTTCAGCTTCATGTGGACGACGAATTTGTATACCGAATGAACGCAGACGGACTGATCATCGCTACGCCAACAGGGTCTACAGCTTACTCCATGTCCGCAGGTGGCCCAATTATGAACCCAAAGCTCGATGCCGTAGCGCTGGTGCCCATGTTCCCCCATTCGCTCAACAGCCGCCCTATGGTGGTCCACGGTGACAGCCAGATTCGTATCGATACGCTTGCGCGTAATAAAAACAATCCGCTCGTTACCTGCGATGGTCAGGTGTCGTTGACCTTGAGTCCCGGTGACTCGGTTGTCGTGCGTAAAAAGGAGCGGGCGCTACGTTTACTGCACCCCCCGGGGTACAGTTTCTATGCCAGTTGTCGAGATAAGCTTAGATGGTCTGATGCCCTCACGACCTGATATCACCGTTCAATGGCGGCAGGCGCCGGTCACTATCGCCATACTTGTTGTTTCGGTCATGGTTTTTGGATTAATGGGATTGCTGGGCGACGCCGCTGTCTTGGATTGGTTGGCATTTAACAAGGTTGAGTTCAATGGTCGTCGCTTCGAATTAGTGAGCCCGGGTGCGGAGTATTGGCGCTACGTTTCGCCGGCGCTGATTCACTTCGGCTTGATGCATATCCTTTTCAACGGACTTTGGATCTGGGAGTTTGGCAGTCGATTGGAACTCCGGCTGGGTTCGGTCTTCATGTTAAACCTCTTTATCGCAGGTGCGGTCGGGGGCAACCTCCTGCAAAGCTGGTGGAGTGGTCCATCCATATTCGGTGGGTTGTCGGGCGTTGTTTACGCTTTAATGGGATGCCTGTGGGTGCTTTGGCGATGGCGGCCCGGTTTCGTGCCGATAGCCACACCGGCTATTTTCACTTTTATGTGGATTTGGTTGGTGGTTGGATTTACCGGCATATTAAAATGGGTTGGTTTAGGTTCAATTGCCAATGGAGCTCATCTGGGCGGCTTATTGGTGGGCATAGCAACGGGTATCATTATCGCCCGATTATTTTCTGTTCGAGGCTAGTTCCGTGTCGAAAAACTACGAAGAAGCGATAAAGGCGATGCCTGTTGAGCTATACCAACGGATGGTCGACGCCCTGGCACTCGGGAAGTGGCCCGACGGTCGCGAGCTGACAGAGCAGCAGCGAACGCAAACCATGGATGCGGTCATTCTATGGGGTCAGTTACACCTGCCTGAGGACCAACGTATTGGCTACATTGACAAAGGATCAAAGGCCGGAAGTAGCTGCGATGATCCACTTCCGCTGAAGTGGACGTGAGAGGACATAAAAGGCCATGACAGTGACTGGGAATTTGCGAAAAATGGTAACCGAGCTAAATAGTGAGGTTCAGTACCATTTGCCGATTGGCGAGCACAGAGTTCACCTGAATCCGTTACTCGGAAAAGTGCTATCACTGGAGTTTAGCGGGCAGATCAACTGTATCCACTGTGATCGCAAGACGAATAAAAGTTTCAGCCAAGGGTTCTGCTACCCGTGCTTCAGACGCTTGGCCGCCTGTGATAGTTGCATCGTGAGTCCGGAAAAATGCCATTTTGACGCAGGTACCTGCCGTGAACCAGATTGGGCCGAGTCCAATTGTTTTGTAGACCACATTGTGTATCTTGCGAATACATCGGGTGTAAAAGTGGGCATAACCCGTCATTCTCAAGTGCCGACCCGCTGGATGGATCAGGGCGCAACGCAGGCTCAACCCATAGCTCGGGTTCAACATCGCCAACTATCAGGCCTACTCGAAACCGCACTTGCAAAGCATGTCAAAGATAAGACAGCGTGGCAGACCATGCTCAAGGGCAACGGGCCTGATGTCTCTTTGGAAGAAAAGCGACAAGAACTAATGGAACTTTGTGAGGCTGATGTAGAGGCGTTGCAGGATCGCTTTGGCCTCCAGTCGCTACAAATTCTGGAGGCACAGCCAACGGTCGCGATTGCCTACCCTGTTACCGAATTTCCTAGCAAAGTGAGTGCGCATAATTTCGATAAGCAGGCGCGTGTTGAAGGCCGACTCATGGGTATAAAGGGACAATATTTATTACTTGATACTGGCGTGCTAAACATCAGAAAGTTTGGTGGTTATCACGTGGAGCTAGAGACACAATGATGATGCGAGATGCTGCACCGAAGACGATTCACCGACAAGATTATCAAGAGCCAGATTTTCACATTTCACATGTGGATTTGGCATTCGAGATATCAGATGGCAAGACGCGTGTAACCAGCAGTTTGCGCATTGACAGGCGGGGTCAGCACAATCGGCCGTTAGTACTGGATGGTGAGCAGCTCGAACTTGAGGCCATAACGATTGACGGTAACGATCTCGACAGCGAAGCCTATGCTTACAGCAGTGGCAAACTCACGGTAAAAGAAGTTCCAAATTCATTTGTTTTTGGTGCAGTGGTCACGATTCAGCCAGAGCAGAACACATCTTTAGAAGGCCTCTATCGCTCTAGAACCATGTATTGCACGCAGTGTGAGGCTGAGGGGTATCGGAAAATCACCTTCGGTCTTGATCGGCCCGATGTCTTGTCAATCTACACGGTCCGTTTGGTTGCCGATAAGGCGACCTGTCCCGTGCTGTTGAGCAACGGTAACGAAGTATCAAGAGCTGATCTGGATGACGGTCGTCATCAAGTTGTGTGGCACGACCCTCATCCAAAGCCGAGTTATTTATTCGCGCTTGTTGCCGGTGACCTAGAGCTTGTCTCGGACAGCTTTACGACGCGATCGGGTAAGCATGTCGATCTGCGTATTTGGGTTGAGGCAAAGGACACGGAGTATTGCGACCACGCTATGGCGTCACTAAAGGCCTCTATGCGATGGGACGAGCAGCGGTATAACTTGGAGTACGACTTAGACCTTTTCAATATCGTTGCGGTAGATGATTTCAATATGGGCGCGATGGAGAATAAGAGCCTAAATATTTTTAACACTTCCTGTGTTTTGGCACACCCGGATATCACGACAGACATGGGTTATCAGCGAGTTGAATCCGTTGTGGCTCACGAGTATTTCCACAACTACTCTGGTAACCGTGTCACCTGTAGAGACTGGTTTCAGCTGAGTTTAAAGGAAGGATTTACAGTGTTTAGAGATGCTGAGTTCTCGGCAGATATGAATTCTAGGGGGGTCAAGCGCATCGAAGACGTTGCGTTCCTTAGAACGCATCAGTTCGCCGAGGATTCGGGCCCGATGGCGCACCCCGTTAGACCCGACTCTTTCATCGAAATTTCTAACTTTTATACGATGACCGTTTACGAAAAAGGCGCTGAAGTCGTTCGAATGCTGAATACATTGCTCGGGGACGATGCGTTCTATGCGGGCGCCGAGCTGTATTTCAATCGTTTTGACGGCATGGCAGTGACCTGTGACGACTTCGTCGATGCGATGCAGGAGGCGTCAGGTAAAGACCTTACGCAGTTCAGGCGCTGGTACGAACAAGCGGGAACGCCGGTCGTGACGGTTGAAAAAGCATTTGACAAGGCGACAGGTAAACTTGAACTGACCTTCTTGCAGGCCAATCCACCCACGCCGGGTCAGGATGACAAGCCGCCACTGCACATTCCGCTGCGTCTTGCTTTAATTGACGCTGGCCATCACTGCGATCTTGGGAACGGTGAGAGATCCCGCGTAATCGAGCTCACTCAATCGCGTCAAACGATGTCTTTCGGGGGGTTCGATAATGAGCCCGTCGTCTCGGCGCTTCGCGGCTTTTCGGCGCCAGTGCGCCTCAATATGGAGCAGTCTCGAGCGGATCTCATTACGCTTATAGCATCTGATGATGATCCGTTTGTGTCATGGGATGCGTCGCAGCGACTCGCTTATGCAGCGATTGATTCGGCGTCACATTCACTAGAGAGTGACTATATCGCGGCGCTCGAGCAGGTACTGGCTAGCGACCGTGAGGATGCCATGAAAGCACAGCTATTGAGTCTCCCAACGGAGGCTTCTCTAGCCGATAGAGCAGCGCAGGCGGGTCTCGTCAACGTCCATGCAATTCACGCGGCGAAAAGCACTGTCTCGGCAGGCTTGGGATCAGCCCTAGCAACGTCACTAGAAGCCATTGTCAATGCTAGCAGGGATGTAAAGGAGGCCTATGCACCGACTGCCCATCAAATAGGGCGACGGTCACTGGTGCACACGGCGCTTACCCTTTTGGTTCAGAGTGATCCTAAGTGGTTGGCGATAGCGCGAGAGATGTATTACGCGGCGACCAATTTATCGGATAGGCTGTGTGCGGCACGTTTGGTCGTTCATCACGGTGATGAGGTCCATAGAGCAGACGTATTGCAACATTTCTTTGATCGTTGGCAGTCGGAGAACCTTGTTGTCAATCAGTGGTTTGTCATGCAAGCGACGCGTCCTTCTGTGACCTGTGGCTCTGACGTGGACGCGCTTAAGACGCATTCAGCCTTCGACTGGCGTAATCCCAATAAAGTCCGATCGCTGATAAGTGCCTTTGCCGGTGCTAATCCGGTTGCATTTCATGCGCCAGACGGAAGCGGCTATCAGATTTTGGGTGATGCGGTAAAACGACTTCAGTCTGACAATCCACAAATCGCAGCCAGAATGTTGGCACCCCTGACGCGTTGGCGGCGCTACGAACACGGCCAAGATGCAATGCGCCGTGAGCTCGAGGCGGTAGCTGCGCTAGACGATCTATCCCAGGATGTATTTGAAGTCGTCAATCGTGCATTGCGCGACTGAGTAACTGTCACCTGACACCATTGAGTGGCCTAGGTACTGTGTAGTCGGCCGCGAAACGGCGGTCACGTGCTTTTTCAATGCGCGTTTTCAGTGGTCGTTTTTAGAGTGTTGGGTACAATTCACGCTCGTGACGTGAATCAGTATTATTCTGCTTGGGTTCCGCTCTAACGGCAGAATAAAGCGCGGCACCACGATCCCAGGTTTGGGCGCTATGACCGTAGAGCGCAAGTTCTAGCGCCTTTATCTCATCCGCCAATTCAGGTTGGCACAGGCCTTGAAGGTGGTCTAGCGTTCGGACATCTTGCTCATAGTGCAGCGAGGCCCACCGGAGTAACAGGTCGCGACTACCGGCAGCGTTATGCTGTCTGCTGCTCGCTTTTAGCGCCGTCAGTAAGGGCCGAAGCGATTCCTCGTTATTGCTCTGTCGCGCATCTTCAGGATCATTTGCTCTGGGGCGCCTCAGCAAATAAGCCAAGACGAGAGCTACCAGCCACCCTGATGCGGCAAGCGCAGTCACCCAAATCGGGAGCGTCTCTGGGGGCGCGACAAGATCTGTAGCGGGCGCAATGGTAGGCGTGTCAACGACCGGACTGCCTACCGAAACAATGGTGGACGGTAATACCGCAAATTGAAGCGTATCGGTATCGGTATTCCACCACGCGACAGACACCTCTGGCAGTGTCCAAGATCCACTGCCGCTAGCAACCAGCGCTTCGCTGCGTGTTCGTTGTCCCAAAAAGCCTTCTGTGCGTTCAAGTTGATCACTTGCTTCTTGATCCGGGTAAACACGGATGCCGGAGATAGTAGCGCTGTCCGACATACTGGTAATCGATGGTAGCTGGCTACTGAGTAGACCGTCGGCTGTAAGTGTCAATGTTCTCGTAGTCGAATCACCAATCTCCATCGACTCAGGGGGTTTAGACCAGGATTGCGTGAGTTCGAGTGCAGAGGCGGGCAGCCAGACATCACCCGGGAAGTCCTCAGGCACCGGCTTAACGGTGATGGGAATGGCATCCTCTGACAACCTAAACCGCTTCCCGAGTCGCGCCCCTAGGAGCGATCGTCCCGGTAACACTTCTCTCGCAGTCAGCGACAGAGAGGGAATCTCGAGGATGCCACGCTGTTGCGGGTAGATTGCGTAGCGCAGCTGTGTAACCCGCCACAGACGACCGTTGATTTGTCGCTGGAAGTTACGGCGCGTTAGTTCTTCAACGATAGCGCCGTCCAGCTCGAGTTGTGTCACCTCAGCACCATCGAGATTTATAGCCTGCTCAATAGTGACTGTGAGAATGAGTTGCTCTTGAATGTAAACGTCGTTCTTATCAATGTTGATAGCGAAGCGGACCGAGTCGTCACCGCTAGAACTCATTGTTTGTGGGTTCACAGTGACGGCAATCGGGGTGGTTCTGTTGCTTCCAGTACTGAGTGAGGGTATAGAAAGAACGCCGTCGCGCAAGGGCAGTAGATCCAGAGACAGCGTTCTAGTCGTGGAGCGAGCACCATTGATGAAGGACGTATTGGTAGAGCTACTGCTGCTAAGAACCTCCCAATCAAACTGCAAGGCGGCCAGATCTAATTGATCAAGTCGCTCGCTTGCATCACCGGTAATGGTCAGCCTGAGTGATTCCCCCATACCTATAGTGCGTCGATCAACATCGGAGCGGATTTCTGCGACCGCCGCAGTTGAAACGACCGCAATGACAAGCGTCACCAAGATGCGAATGAGATTACCAGCGGATATCGTCATCAGGTTCCTCTCCGTTTCTCAGGCGTTGAATAGTTTGATATCTGAATTTGCGTCGCAACAGTCCGCCCGGATCATCGGGCACGCGACGCAGCCATTGCTCCAGGGCCTGCTGCTCCTCTAGAGCTTCATTAAAGCGGGCGAGTTGTTCTTCAGTGGCCTGCTCCAAGTCAGACGGCGACATGTCATCGCTGTCTTCACCGTCACTTGCGGGTTGAGGCTCCTGATCACCCGATGGCTGATCGGAGGACTCTGAATCACCTTCTTGCGAGTCACTGCTACTGTCCTGATCTTGCTCGGCCGAGTCGCTTTGCGAATCCTGTGACTCACCCTCCTGATCAGATTGATCACCATCACCATCCTGATCATTTCCTTCTTGCTCTTGTTGTTGCTCTTCCAGAAGCGACTTGACTAGATCTCGATTATCTATCGCGTCTTGACGATCGGGCTCTAGCGCCAATGATTCCTCATAGCTTTTAATTGCAGCTTCGAAGTTGCCTGACAATGCCAGTGCATTGCCTTTGTTATAAAATGCATTTGCAGATTCAAGTTTCCCAAACTCGGTGGACGAGGCTTGAAAATCACCTGCTTCGTAGTGAGCGGTACCACGCCAGTCTGGCGCATTAAATAAATTTGCGGCGCGCGCGGGGTCTCCCTCGGCCAACGCTTGAGCGCCCTGTTGGTCTGGGGTTGACCAAAAGTTGGCGAGCACATTCGCCTGACTTGGACTGGCATCGAATAAAAATACGGCCAGCAGCGCGGCACTAAGAGCTCCGCGCCTGAACAGCGGCAGCAAAAATAAAGCGGCGCAGATGGCTAGCCAGTAGCCTAAATCCACCCAGGTATCGGTTTTTCGTTCCATCGAATCGTCGCTGATGATGCTCGAGGCGGCACCTGATAGTAGGTATTGAATATCGTTATTGTCGACTGATACATCAGTGTACCTAGCCCCCACTTGCGACGCGATAGCCTGAATGGATTGCCGATCCACCGACGGAATCACAATCTGATCGTTTTCGTCCCGCAAAAAGCCGCCATCGGGTAGGGGAATGGGTGCACCTGTTTCAGTGCCCACTACTAAAATGGCTAGGTCAGCCCCCACATTGGCTAATAGGCTCTCAACACGCCCTGTTGCAAACTTGGGCAGACCATCTGTAATGAGTAGCACACTACCGTTGGTGAGCCCGGAGGTCTCCAACAGTCCAGACGCAAGCTCAATAGCTTCCGTGGCATTGGAGCCTTGCAAGGGCATAATATCTGGAGAGAGTGCACTCAAGAGGTTCTCGACGGTGCGGGTGTCGTCTGTCAAGGGGGTTACAACATGCGCATCACCGGCAAACACCACCAGCCCCGTGACACCCTCCAAACGCGTATCGAGTACGTCCATCACTTTTTGTCGTGCTCTGCGGATGCGACTCGGCTGCGTGTCGGTTGCCCACATTGACTGGCTGAGGTCGAGTACGATGACCAGCGCATCTGACTTTTCAAAGACGGGGAGCTCGGCCCGTTCTAATGAAGGACCCGCTGCACCGAGTAATAGAAATGGTAAAGCTAGCCACCACAGCTGACGTAGGCGATTACTGGCCGCAGATTCTGAGGCGATAAGATGCGGTAGTAAGTTTGCGTCGATCGCTTTTGCCCAATCACCGCCCTGTGTTTGTTTACGCCATGCCAAGAGGACTAGCGGCAAAACAACCGGTAGCAACCAGAGTAGTTCTGGACGAATGAAGTGCACATCGATCACCTGGGAGTCACCCTGGAAAATGATACGAGGCTGGGTATTAAACCACCGGTGAGAAGAACGATGGCACCGACGCACAGAGCGCCCAGCATGGCCCAATAACCCAGCGCGCGCTGTGGTCGAAAGGTGCTAGCATCTTGTTCAACAGGCTCGAGCTGGTCGATGATGCCGTATATGGCCTGTAATTCGCGCGGATCACGCGCCCGGAAATATTCGCCCCCGGTCGCCTCCGCAATCGCGCGAAGCAACGCTTCGTCAACTTCACCACCGCGGGCACTGTTTGTTCCCAAATTGCGACTAATTCCGATGGTGTAGACCTTCACGTTTTGCTGGGCTGCTAGGGCCGCAGCTTCCATTGGATCGACGCTACTCGCTGTGTCCTGTCCATCGGTGAGTAGAATTAACACCCGTGACAGCGCAGGACGATCACGAAGTCGTTTGATGGCCAAGCCTAGCGAATCACCAATCGCTGTGTCCTCTCCTGCGAAGCCTAACTGGGCCTCGCGAATGAACTGCGTCACTGTAGTGATGTCAAATGTCAGTGGGGCCTGCACGTAAGCCTTCGAGCCAAATAGAATGAGTCCTACTCGATCGCCAACGCGTCGTTCGGTAAAATCGGAGGCAATGGCCTTGACCGCCTCTACTCGCGAGATCGTGCGGTTGCCTACTTGCATATCGCGAATCTGCATGCTGCCCGACAAGTCGAGGCTCAGCATTAAATCCCGACCGGTGTTTGGAAGCTCAATGGGCTCACCGACCCACTGCGGGCGGGCGATTGCTGCGACGATGAGAGCCCAGGCTAAAAACAGACCGACGACTCGTAAGGTACTGACATTGGCAGAAACTCGACTGTCTCCTTTGAGTCTTTGCCATCTTGCGGTGAACGGTGCCCTAATGGCTGCCCCTATCGACTCGGATGCAGGCGGAACTAATCGCACCAAGAATGGAACGATCAAGAGTACGAATGCCCACGGCCACAAAAACTCAAGCATCCGGAACCTCGTGGGACGTCATCCAGAGTCGTGCGTTCTGCCAGTCGCTCTCGGTGACAAGCCCCGGGTCTGGCGCATGTATCCGAGACAGTATGGTCAGGGCTGACCGGTCCAGTTTTGGACACGATTCACGTAAAAACATAGGCCACGACTCGCCCGATAGTCCCGCCACTGTGGACGAATCGAAAACCTGAAGCGCCTGAGATTTGAGTGCTTTACTCAGCGCCTGCACATCAGCACCTGAGGCTTCGAGCTCATCAATCCACACAACACCATAGCGGCGGTATGCATTTTTCCGACGATGCTTGAGGAACCAGACCACAATCGCCGCCAATGCAATGGCAAGTAGCAGCAGCGCGACCCACCAGACGGGTGCAAGGGGCCAGAAACCGATTGGATCAGGGGTGCGCAGCGGTGCAAGTTGCTGAAGGAGTTGCTCGGGGTTCATCGTTTTGGAAACACCCGCTGCAGAAGTTCATTTGGATTATCGCTCGTATCAACGGTGACAAGGGGTACTTGATAGCGACGGAAATAGCTCGTGACCGCTTGCGCGGATTGTTCGAAATCATCTTTGTAACGCCTACGCACTGCCAGCTGCGAGGTATCCATTTTAACTTCGCGATTACCATCTACCAGGGCATATTTACCGGCCGGGGGCAGATCTGCATCGAGCGGATCGGTAACCTTGAAGCACACCAGCTGACGGTGACCGACAATATCCCTGAGCGTTTTTTCAACACTGTGCTCTGAGAGCAAATCACCGAAATCGCTGATCAGCATCAGTCTAGCGCCCGGACGTGACAGATTTTTTAGCTGACTAAGTGCGGTGGCCCAGCCTGTAGGCTGTTGCGATCCCTCGTCGACAGGCGTCACGGCCGAAGGTGCGGATTCTAATAATCGTAGCAGCCTTAAAACGCTGCGCTTAGAGCGTTGAGGCTTAATCTCGAAAAGCCCATTATCGGTCATGGCAATGCCACCGACGCGTTCTCCCGCCTCTAAGCCGGCCCAGGCAAGAACCGATGCCAGGTGGGATGCGAGGACAGACTTAAAACAGTTTCTAGAGCCAAACCACATGGGTGATCGAAGGTCGACCAAGAGGACAATGGGCTGTTCACGGTCCTCTTGAAATAGTTTTGTGTGGGGGTCGCCCGATCTTGCAGTGACACGCCAGTCAATTGTTCGCACATCATCGCCCGGTGCGTAAAGCCGAACTTCTTCAAAGTCGACGCCTCGCCCGCGTTGCCGGACACGTCTGCGACCGGCGAGGAGCGCCAGGGCTTTGGACTGCGCATTGATGTTAATCAAGCGAGCAGCATGCCGCCCCTCGATCAACCGCTCAGCCAAGACTTGGTGACCTTTTGGAAGAAAGTCAGTCATAAAAGATGGCTACGCTATTGGAACCAGTTCCAGCAATTTATCGATGACGTCATCGGCGGTAACACCCGAGATCTCGCCGTCATAACTCACCACTAACCGGTGCCTGAGAACATCATGAGCCATCGCTTTGACATCGTCCGGGCTTACAAAGTCTTTTCCGAGCAACCACGCATGCGCTCGGGCACAGCGATCCAAGCCAATAGTGGCCCTCGGTGACGCGCCGTACTCTATCCAGCTGGCTAGTTCACTGCTATAAGCTTCGGGCTGCCGTGTCGCCATAATGAGTTGAACAATGTATTCCTCCACGGCATCGGACATGTGAAGCGTTAACACCTCTTCGCGCGCAGCGAAAACGATCGACTCGGAGACTTCTGGTTGATCTATCTGCTCGCCGCTCGAGGCTTCACGTCGCGCGAGCTTTAGGATGTCTCGCTCGGCCGCTGAGTTTGGGTAGTCCACTTTCACATGCATCAAGAAACGGTCAAGTTGTGCTTCTGGAAGCGGGTAGGTGCCCTCTTGTTCAATCGGATTCTGTGTTGCCATTACGAGAAATAAAGCAGGCAGCGGATAGGTCGTACCACCAACGCTGACTTGCCGTTCGGCCATGGCTTCCAACAGTGCAGACTGCACTTTGGCTGGCGCACGATTTATCTCATCCGCGAGAACTAGATTGTGGAATATCGGGCCAGCTTGAAATTCAAAGGTTCCCATCTGTGGTCTGAATATATCGGTGCCGGTAATGTCACCCGGCAGTAAATCGGGCGTGAACTGCACTCTATGAAAGTCGCCTTCAACGCCCTCAGCCAACATTTTAATAGCGCGTGTTTTGGCGAGGCCGGGGGCGCCCTCAACCAGCAAATGACCATCAGCGAGGACAGCGATGAGAAGTTTTCGAACCAAGTCGGCTTGGCCAATAATTTGTTGACTGAGCCAGTGTTCGAGACCTGCGATTGCGGCGTGATTCATGAGACGATTACCTACAGCGATGTCACCCAAAGACATGGGGATGTGTTGAGACAAACTCAAGCCTAGTAAGTTGCACTCAACGGTAAATTTTGTTGATTATCGGGTAAATTCGTCAGTGGCGTCGATAAAGATCATTTGTTTGATCGATTCGGGGTGCGAGACACCTTTGATCAATCGTATTGAACCGTCTTCGAGTTCGATCAGTGCTGTGCAGTTTTCCACCCAGTCGCCGTCGTTGAAGTACATGACGCCATCATCGGTTCTGAGTGTTGGGAAATGAAGATGGCCGCAGACGATACCGTCGTACCCTTTGTCCTTGACCATGTTAATCGCTGCGAGCTGGTAGGCATTAATGGCCTCTTCGGCTTTGGATACATTTTTTTTGACCCATTTAGCCAACGACCAGTAAGGGAGTCCCAGCAAGTCCCGCACCTGGTCGGTTCGTTTATTGCTCCACATTAAAACATCGTAGGCCAGATCGCCGATGAAGCGATTTGCCCGCGAGTAACGTACGGCATAGTCGAGCTCATCGCCGTGTGTGACCAACAAGCGCTTTCCTTCAGCAGTCTCATGGACCAGGGTCCTGTGAACTTCGATCTTACCCAGGTCATTGCCCACCATTGTACGAAACACATGGTCATGATTACCCGGCACATAGATGACTTTTGATCGCTTGCGGCGCGAGAGTTTCATGAATCTGCTGAGGACTCGGTTGTGCGCTTCTGGCCAGTGAACCCGTTTCTTCATGGCCAGCAGATCAACAATATCACCCACGAGATAGAGCCGCTCAAACTCAATGCGATCAAGGAATTGGAGCAATTGTTTTGCTTTGCAGTGCGAGCTGCCAAGGTGGACATCGGATATCCAGATCGACCGACATGCGAGCGTGTCGTTAGGTTTAATCTCCAGCATGGCTGCAATCGCCCCCTAGGTAATGGTTTTTCTTTTTGGTTCTAACTGACGTCGGCTTGGCAATCACGAAACCATCTACACAGTGTCCAAAACGCGTATCCATATTAAAGGCGGTAAATGTGACACCTTTATGTTGCGACACGTTGCGACGTCAGGCTGTTGCGATGTGTGGATGTTGAGTCGCCTAGATGTTACGTTGTCAGATCTCGGTAGCCAAACAGAGCGAATACTTCGAGCCCCGACGGAGCCACGATGTCTGGACGTCGACTCAGCTCGCCATTGATTTTTGCTCTTAAAGGTCGTTTTTAATGCGGGTCGCGCTACGCCTGCCACCGACAGTGTATGTGTCGGTCGGAACGACACAGTGACTCCAAGAAAGTATGTGTGTAAAGCTAAGCCTGCCGCTTGCTAGCGTTTTTACCATCGGTTGCTGAGCTTATTGTCCTTGCTGAGCTTATTGTCCTTGCTGAGCTCATTGTCCTTGCTGAGATAGTATGGCTAGATCGCGAGTTATCCGACCACAGAAGGATTGTGCGGATATTTTTTTCGGACGCTCCAATTCCGCTCAGTACACAAATCTGCTTTTCCTTGACGGATATTTGAGCTGAATGATGTGCGGGCTTATCTAATAATGATGTTCCGGCTTATCCAATCAAGCTGCGACCAAAGCCTTGACTCTGTTGCGCCCGTTAATAGATCAGCCGCAGTAGATCAAACGCGCAAAGCTGAAAACGGTGCTGGCGTAATACCCATGCAAAACCCACTTACTAACAAGCGCTTAAGTGCTGATCACGCAGTTTTACCGGCGATCTTTAAGCACGCAATTTTTGCACGCAGTAGCTGTAAAACACGCCACATTTTGCTTTTTTGCGACTTTCGTTAACTGTGTGAATTTTTTGTTTCACGTTGAACGCCAGCTCTGCTTCAACTAGCGCATCTATGCGTTGAACACGTAGGTTTTCAGCTTGTCTCGCCGCTCTGTAATGCAAATGCAACATATGTGAAACCTTTCTGCAACGCGTCTCTTTTACCTTCCGGGGCATCTGGTCTTCCGCCGTGGGAGACGGATTAAATCCAAAGAGGCGAGAATGAAATTGTTGTCAAGTGCGCGTCTGTCGCTAGTCATGATCCCGGTTTGTTTATTTGGTTTTGCACAAGGTGCCGGTGCAGCGGACGAGTTATTAGTCTACGCGTTCGAAGACGGACAGCCCCTTGAGGGAGCGACGGTCTCAGTCGATGGCTCAGTAGCAGGAGTCACCCAATTAGATGGCTCTGCGCAAGTTGATTTACAACCTGGCCGCCATGCGGTTGTGATTGAGGCTGATGGACAAGCGCGCACGGTAAGGTTGGCACTCGAGGCGGGGCAGTTGGCTGATGTCGCCATTGATCTGGCCGGTGAGGACGCGCCCTACGTAGAGGTCTACTCAAGTCGAGAGTCTTCATCTGAAAGACGCGGCAAAGCTGAAGGTGTACTGCAAGTTTCGGTTACGCGCGATGGAATACCCGTCGAAGGCGTTGTTGTGAATTTATCAAACGGCGGCGGTGTTGCCTCATCCAACACACAGGGTGTCGCTGCGGCGAGCGCGCCGCGCGGTCGGTACACACTTACGGTCGACGGTCAGCAGTTTGATGTTCGCGTCTTCGCAGGTGTAACGCGAGGTGCGTCATTTGAGCTTGCTAGCGACTCTGTGGACGTTGCGGTCGCCGCCCCTGTATTGGAAGAGGTATTTGTACTCGGAAGTTTCGACCCAACAGCGTTTGAGGTTAGCGAGCGGGATACGGGCAATATTGTAGACACTTTGGGCGTGGAGCAACTCACGCGGTATGGCGACAGTGATGTGGCCGCATCTGTCGTGCGGGTTCCTGGCGTGTCAGTCCAAAACGATAAATATGTCGTCATTCGTGGTTTGGGTGATCGCTATGTGACTGCCAACCTGAACGGCTCAGCGATGCCATCAACGAACCCCTCCCGCCGAACCGTCCCTCTGGATCTGTTCCCGTCGGGATTTGTAAACCAGTTGGATGTAAAGAAAACCTACCTCGCTTCTATGCCAGGCGAATCTACAGGCGGCAACCTGGTCATCAACACAAAGACGTTCCCAGATGAAGGTTTCCTCGAGCTATCAGTTAAGGCGGGCGGCGTAACTGGCTTGACGAGTGACTCGGTCGGTGTAGATCCGCTGGATGGTGGTTTTGATGCTCTAGGATGGGACGACGGTACACGCGAGGAAAATATCGCAATTGCAACCATCGCCGAGGCTCTGCGCATCGGGTCAATTACTGACAGTAACGGCAACACGTTCCGGCTCGATAACAACATCGGAGGTGAGTTACGGAGAGCCGCTGGCTTACTGATGATGGATGGCTGGGACGCGGATACGGCAACCGTAACGCCCGACGTAGACCTCGGTATATCGGGTGGCGACATTATGTACGTTGGCGATGCGGAGCTGGGCTATTTTGCGGCCGCCAACTATTCAAATAGTTGGAGCCAGCGAGAGTCAGGCATCCGTCGCACTTATGGGGGTGGCTCGGACATTATTGCCGACGATTTTCAGTTTGAAACAGCCACAAATAGCGTCGAAGCCAGTGGTATCGTGTCGGTTGGGCTTGGAATTGGTGACAGCACCTATGAGTGGAACAACATTGTCTCGCGCGTAACCGACTCGTTTGTAGAGCGTCTGGTAGGCGTAGAGGGTGATGAATTCCGGTCAGTCGTAGGTACGAGCATTCAATGGGAGGAGCGACAGTACGCATCGACCCAGATCGTAGGTTCCCACTTCCTCAATGCCTCAGGTTCGGTATTTTTGGAATGGCAAGCAACAGCAAGTCAGGCTGAGCGAGACGTTCCTGATCGCAGAACATCATCGTTTATTGCGAGCCAATCACAGACGGCGGGCGGTGATCTCGTTGCGGGTTTTGATTACGGTGAGACAAACCTAGAACAGGGCGACCTCTTTACCGGTTTCTTTTTTAACTACGGTGGCAGCAGCCGACGGTTTAATAATCTGATAGATAACAACTACGAAGTATCCGCTGACCTGACCTGGGATGTGTTTGACAATGGCGATTCCTTTGGCGTCCTCAAGTTTGGGTTTAGCGCTATTGAGCGTGATCGGATCGCAGAAGCGGCGATCTACGGTTATTCAACGATTCTTGCCGGTGACGTAGTCGCAGCGGGCAACGCCTCAGTTTCTGACGTTGTCTTTGCTTGTGGCGAAGGCAACGGATTCAACGTCAGGCCTTGTCAGTCCGTGGTGAGCGATGGCGTCACATCACCGGCGCTCGGTGGGGTTCAGGGGGCGGTCACTCGCGGGCTAACGTTTACCGAGTCGACGCTGCCTTCTGACAATTACGAGGCGGATCTTACCTACAACAGCGCCTACGTATTATACGACCACACCTTCGGACTCGATTGGCAAGTCATCGGCGGCGTTCGCCTTGAAGAGTATTCGCAGACTACTGAGACCTTTAGCAGCTTCAACGGACAGCCGGTTGACTCGATCATCGATGAGTCAGTCTCGCTGCCCCACATTGGCATTAACTGGGCGTTCACGGATACGCAACAACTCCGAATCGCGGTCAGTGAGACCGTGGCGCGCCCCGACTTTAAAGAAACCGCGAACGCGTATTATCAAGATTTGGAATTTGGCGCGCAGGTTTTTGGTAATCCCTTCCTCGAGACTTCGGCCATCACCAACGCGGATGCGCGCTGGGAATGGTATTTCGACGAGGCCGCCGGTAATAGCTTATCGGTCGCTGTGTTTTATAAGGAAATTGAGGACGCCATTGAACGCGTGGTTATTGCCGCCTCCGGTACGGCTGCCAACGCACGCACATTCCAAAACTCAGATCTTGCAGAGTTGACGGGCGTTGAAATCGAGGGTCGGGTCTCATTTCCTCTCGCTGCGTCTGGTGACTCCGAGTTATTCATCGACTTGAATGCAGCATCTATCGATTCGGAAGTTGATATAGGTAACGGTTTGATCCGCGCTATGCAGGGGCAGCCCGAATACACGGCAAACCTGATTATTGGCTACGACAACTTTGCGTCTGATCAGCAGCTGACGTTTCTATTGAACCAAAACGGTGAGACGATCGCCGACCGCGGTATTCAGGGCGCAGCGGACGTGATTCTTGAGCCTCGATTGGATGTGCAGTTGGTCTATCGATGGGATATCTCCGAAGCACTGTCACTGCGCGCGAAGGTCAATAATTTGTTGAATGAAGAATTTGAGTACACGCAGGGAGGAAGAGTCTTTCAGCGGTACGAGCGAGGCACCAGTTTCCAAGTTGGTATCGACTGGGAAATTTAATGCAATACCACCGACGTCATGTCGTTATTCCACTAGGGAGATATGTGTAATGAACAAGCAGCTAGTTATGGCGCTATTAGCCTCTGGAGCCCTGGTGGGCCTATCGGGGTGTAGCGATGGCGACGAGGCGACGATTGTGATCGACGCCCCTACGACTGATAACAGTCAAAGCAACAGCAACAACACCACTAACAACCCAGCTCCAGCGCCTGAGCCCGAGCCAGAGCCAGAGCCAGAGACAGACGAAGTTCCCTGTCCCGAAGGCACAACTGAGACATCTTCTGACGTATGTGAGTTGAGCGGGTCATACAACACAGATTTGACGCTTGCTGCCGGCAACACCTATACCTTGAACGGCCGTGTCCAGTTTGGTAACGGTTCCGCCAACA
>ERZ802830.1796-NODE-1796-length-20105-cov-9.37591_pt1 | contig 20105 bp, 31 predicted proteins | sample MGYA00345654_ERZ802830 | MGnify/ENA primary metagenome ERZ802830 (study PRJEB30503, sample SAMEA104212375) | marine metagenome | biome: Westerlies Biome; feature: [SRF] surface water layer (ENVO:00010504) within the epipelagic zone...; material: water...
GGTTTAACGAACGAGACGAGAACTTCGTCGATATCAATAGCAACTCTTTTCATTTAAATTATATTATATAAAAATCTCTAAATGTGTTTTTTGTGTCTAAAATTTTTACTCAGCTATAGTAGATTAAATATGACAGTACCACCTGTCGTCGACTATGGCAGAATGGAGCGTCTTAAACCTCCAGAAAACACAGTTATACCTTTGAATATGAATACGTTATGTATATTTTTAATTATCGTAACAGGAATAGGATTGTATAAACGCCACGTCGATATTAGTCAATACCGCGAACAACGTCATATTTGATACACTCGTTAGGGTCTAAATATACGTCACGTTTCATGAGTTTCTTAAGTTGTTTATCAGGAATACTCGTTTTTTCCGTGTACGTTTTCTTAACCATATCCATGAGTTTATCACACATTTTCATTTCATCCTTAACTTCCTCGTATTTCCCCCAAAACCCGGTCGTTGATATTTGGTGTATGAGAACGTGTGCGTTCTTACCAATACGCCTTTCGTGTCCGCCTAAAAGGAGGAACGTTGCTGCTGAACCGCACTCACCTTGTGCGATAGTGATAACCTTAACGCGAGACTTTTCGAGTATGTTCATTGCACTTAGACCCGCGAACAAATCACCTCCCCCGCTACACACGTGTACGCGTATAACAGGTTCATAGCCTATAAATTCCGCTTTTTGTTTAAGAAGTTTGATTTCGAGTTTCTTAAACTCTTCGATAAAGTCGAGTATATCGTCGTCCGTGATTTCTCCGTAATATAGAATTTCGTTACCAATAACGCGGGTGATTTTAAATTCCTCATCCTCCGTGTTAGTGGTAGAAGACATGTTTTATTTTATACTGTAATTTCTTCTTTAATCAATTTTTTTATTTTGGTAACTTCACGTTGTTTAAGTTTGTTTTGTATGCCTAGGTGGTTCATTACATCAAAATCTTGGGGTGTTAAGTTATATTCTTTAAATTTGGAAACGTCACCTTTTTTTGCGTATTCGCGTAAAATCATAAACGTTTGGTGATTCATATGTGTTTTTGAACGACTCTGTATGCTATGAATTTTTTGGTGTCGCATTTTCTGGTTACCGAATTTTGTCCAGAATTTACCGGGTCGAATTGTTTCCGTGTTAATTGATTTTGTAAAATACATACGCGGTATCTTTACGGCGTGTAATGTAAAATATGGCATAATGTCCCATTCACCTTTATATATTTCCTCGTCAAATAGATCTGCATCAGTAAGTGATCTTGCAACTTTATCGAAATTGTCTTCTATTACATCGGGGAAGTTTTCTTGTACGACTGCCCATATATGTCCATGTTCATGAAGTGAGTTTGATATATCTATATCATCTCCTTTACATAGAATATTCTTTACAATTTCTTTAGGTGATTCAAATATATCCTTTTCATATGGAAAGTCTAGATAATAGTAAAAATTATGGATATTCCCTTTACACATTTTCGAAGATAAAATCGCGTTTGGGTGTGTAGGTTTTAGTTTTATTATAGAATCTGGTTCGAGTTTATTTAAAATTATGGTAACGAAATTATCCATGAAATAGACATTTTTTGATGTTACGATAAGTTGTTTTTTTGTAATTTTTTTTCCTTCGGAAACACTTTCTATTATGTTTTTGTAAACGTGTGTATCTGATTCGTAATCTTCTATATAAACGTGTTTATTTGAATGACGTACCGTATCTAAAAATACATCCTTTTTACGAAGTGTTTCTTCCCATAATTCTATACTATTTGTTTCGTCGAATATTTGATTCAGGATAAATGTTTTCCCGTATCCAGAGGATCCGCATATAAAAACGTTTTTATTTTCATCCAAATATTGTTTTACTAGATTTATCTCTTTATCGCGAAGCGAAATTTCACATTTCTTTTTTTGTTTTTTTATAGTAACAAAGGAATCCATGTCTGAAGAAGAAGATATTACTACTCAGGCTTTAGATTATGTTTTAAACAATGATTCACTTCAAAAACGTGTATTAGATCCTTTAAAAAGAAAAATACTTCCTTATATATTGTGTATTGGTTTCTTTAACTTAACGCTTTTTATAATGGTGGCATATCTTGCGAACCGTTTATCGGTTATTCTGTAACAATTTCTTTTAATTGACTACTCCTTTTTGCCATTTCCTTTTCTATTTCTTTTAATTCAATGTTATCCTCGTCGTAACTTAACTTTTTTAGACCTTTATCCAAAACTATTTTATATGGGCTTATCCTATGAATTTCGAGGATTTCTGGTGTATTTATACCTGGTTCGCCGGGTAAATCTTTTTCGAATTTTTTGAGTATATTACTTGGAACTGGTGGTACTTCCTTAACGAGATTATCGTACCTTTTATGGTATGCTCGTACCATTGACTTACCGTGATCTAATCTTTCATCGGGTGGTAATGAAAGTTCGAGTCTAATTTCACGCGAAAATTTACCCCACTCTTGAGAACCAATATTATGTCGTTCCATGAGTTCGTTTATTTTTAAAAATTGCATGACGGTCGCTAAGAGGCCTGATATAATGTTAATACCACCAATCATTGCTGGAACACTATTTTGTATAGATGCTGGGAATTGGTGTTGAGCAAAGTTAGCCGTACCTGTTATTGTTGAAAAGAAAATGATAGGTAATTGGAATAACATACTTAGATTTTTATACAGGAGGTATGCTCTAAAATTCATGTACCTGTAACACGTAGCTGCTTCTCCCCAATCCTGTAAGATTTTTTCGTTTTCTCTGCTCCATATTTTTGGACCATCCACCATTTCGACGATTTTTTCTTTCTTGTTGTCACCTGTATCAGAGTCGTTAGTATTATTATCTTCGCTCATACTAATAGATATGAATATTATATTTTTTATTCATTTGATTTTTTTTATTACAATGTTGGTCGTTCCATTTATGAAAAATAAACAAAACCTCGAGTTTTATTCGATACTTGTACCCTTTATATTTTTTCACTGGTCTGTGAATGACGATACGTGTGCATTAACGCAGATGGAAATGGCAATAACTGGTAATGATAAGGATGAAACGTTTTTCGGTCGAGTTATGGGTCCTATTTATAAGATGGATGATACAGATGCGAATAATCTTTTGAAAACACTTTTATTTGCATTATGGTCATTAGTTCAATTTAGGCTTGGGAGGGTAGATCTCAGTCCATTATATTCTAAAAAATAACTTCTTAGTAATTATAAATGAAGGTTAAGACAAAGCAAAAATTGTTAATAGTTGCTTTAGCGATACTTATTGTACTCATAATTTATCAATTACAAAATCCTATAGTGGTTAAAAAAGAAGTTCCCGTTAGAGTTCCGGTTCGTGTTCCAGTACAAATACCAGTCGAAAAGGAATATAGAGCACCACCAATCAAAGAATATAAACCAGGGTACGTCCAACAAATGGGTGTTCTTGTTGGTCCAGATGATGAGACATTACCTTTATATGGCAAAGAGGTTCGAGGTAGGCGTGATAGGTATAACTATTATACGACAACACCTGGTGATCAAATGTATTCGCTCCCAATAACACACGATTCCAGAGATTGTATGGATGATATTGGATGCGGTGAATTTTACGGTAATGAAGCTGTTTCGGTTCTAGGACAAACAGGTTCATTTCAGGCTAAACTGTATAGAACGGATAACTTTTTTTAAATAAAAATATATATAAATAATAAATAATACAATGCTTCATCTTCTTTTAAAAATGGATAAAATTGCTATGCTTGCTTCGCTCATAGTCATATGTGTTTCGCAATCTACCAGGTGGGGTATATGTGGTAAATTGACCCCTGATATTGATAAGATCAAAAATAATGAGAAGTGTAAAAAGGCGACTATATCTGACGCAATTATTACGACTACATGTTGTTTATGTTGTTGGTTTATTGCGCCAAAACTTGCACCACCATCTCCTACTAATTTTCTTTAAATTTTCTTGGTTAATATAAATGAGGATCGATTCATTAAAAACTGAAGCTAAGAGACTTGGTCTTCGCGTGACTAAAAAGGTAAAAGGTAAGCGCGTACCCTTGACAGAAAAGGAATTGAGTTTGAAAATTCAAAGACGACAGGCACCAGCTTTGGAAATTCAAGTTCGAGAAACGAAAAAACTTTTACGAGCGTGTAGATCAATATTTAAAACGATGGATACACCTGTACCTAAACCTAAAACACCTGTTAGAAAACCATCTACACCACTTCCTATCAGACGTATACCAGCTCCACCTCCAATACCACCAGCACCACCAGTTCCACTGCGTCCTATGAAACGTAATATTCGCGCGAATTTGATGACTGCTTTGAAAGCCAATCTTAAAAAACGCGGGATTAAAGAAAAACTAAATCAAATTTCTTAGAAATAAACTTTTTTGATTTTTCTAAGTCTGGATAACTCCATAAAAGCCAACGTGACCAAAAACCAGCTGTATAGATACCTGTTTTACCCCAGTTTTCTCTATCGCTTCTAGTAACATCGAGCATGGATTCGTGTACAAATTTAGGATCTTTATGCTGACGAATCATGTATGGTATGAAACCACCATGTCTTGAGACGTACGCACGCATACGTATAGGATTCCCATGTTTTGTATAATCCGAGTACCCTCTAGTACCAAAATCAACTGTACGTCCGTTTTCGAAAGTAACACGAAACTTTTTATCAAACCTTGGACTTTTTTTTAAATGGACGCGCATCTTATAATTATTGGATATAATTTTCACCACGTTTTTTGCGTTTGTATAGAACAATTCCGAGTGTGAGTGATATTAACCACGCTTGAAATTGTGATATTCCATATGGTTCTTCAATCATAAACATGTTTTATATACTATATGATTTATTACTTTATATTCTTAATGTTTATTTTGTAACCTGACGAGTGTGTAGTGGTGATAAAAGTGGAGTGTTGCGAGAGTGAGTGATATGTATGCACCTGGACTACGTCTAACATTTTTGTTTAAAAGTATCAATAAAGCGACCGTGATTAGTATGAGCGCTGGTAAGGCAAAGAGACTTATTTGTGTATCTGTCAATTTTGGATCGTCCTTGTGTATCATTTATTATAGTTTAAGAAAAAAAAGAAAATTATAAATGTTTTCGACATACGGCCCTGTACATTTCTTTACCGCCTATAAGTTCAACTTCATTATTATTAACTATACGTTTCGTGAATGGGCCGTGGGTACCATCCATGCACTCCATACACATTGCCGATAACTTGAATACTTTATCGGCAAGAGGTATGCACTCTAATATTTCTCCTATTTTTTCCTGTTTATAATTACCGTCTAAACCTGTTAATATAATGGTTTTACCACGCTTGAGTGCTTTTTCGACAAACGTTTTTAGACCTATAAAAAATTGAGCTTCGTCTATAGCTATTATATCTACTTTTTCGTAATTAAGTTCTTTTAAATTATTTGTTTTTATACACTCAAATTTCATGTTATCGTGCGTACGTAAAACGTGTTCCATACACCGAGTATCTTTGCTCGAGTTTATGACGAGAATATTTTTTCCTATGACTTCGTACCTTTTTAAACGTCGAACAAGTTCGGATGTTTTACCCGAAAACATATTTCCCATGATAATTTTTAAACTCATCTTTATTTATAACACGTTCTTTATTTTTAATATTGTTATTTAAAGATGTGAATATTATATTTAATAAATGTCCGAACCACTTATAATTAAAAGATTAACACTCGATGCGATAGTTCCTACACGTGCATCACCTGGATCGGTAGGTTACGATTTATATAGTTTAAGTGATGTGGTTATCGAACCACACACACGAGAGATTATAAGTACGGGTATATGTGCGACGATTCCTTTGGGGTGTTATGGACGTATTGCACCTAGATCGGGTTTGTCTATAAAGTACGGAATACACGTCGGTGCGGGTGTTATTGATCCAGATTATACTGGTGAATTGAAAGTCTGCCTATTTAATCTCGGATCTGTTTCTTTCGAAATTAAAAAGGGGGATAGAATTGCGCAATTAATTTTAGAAAAATGTTTAACGCCATTAATTGATGAAGTGACTGAGTTGAAAAAGACTATGCGTGCGAATAGAGGTTTTGGATCTTCGGGTACGAATTAATTAGTTTAGTTGCCAAATGCGACACCACCCATACCATTCTTAATCCTGAGAATGTTATAGTTGACCGCATAACAACGTGTAAAGTGAGTTTTACCTGTTCCAGACCCTGGTGTAGATGGGGTATTTATAGATATTTTCGCACTATCGATACGCGAAAAGTTTAAGGTACCTGTTGGTTGGGATTTATTCATGGTAAGACAGAATGGCCATGATGCAATTGGTAATTCATCACCACCTTCTGCAAGAACAGAGCAATGTCTGTCTGGAACAACGTAACGGTGGTAGTCATGGGACATGTTTTCGAAGAGTGGCGTACCGTTTATATACAGAGACGCTTCATTGAATAAATAAGTCGCACCTGTACCAGTTTTGGCAATGTGAACGGACTTAACTGGGTGATTAAAGTACGTAAGATCGATGGATGTATCCGTTTCCTCCATTGGTTGGTATTGTGTTTGTGTAATGAGGAGTTCGTGTTCTTTATTTGCGAAGAATTCGCGTTCGGCTGTATCGAGGAATATGTATGAACCGTATACTTTGAAAGTGCCTGCTCCTGGACTGAATGTACCATTTCTGCACTTAACTCTGACTTCAACTTCATGGTATTGAAGACCGACGAGTGGGAGAGATTTTGTCCAGTCTTCACTGAAGAAGAATGGAATGACGTAGGTATTTACCGAGTGGTTATTACCACCATCATCGCAGCTCGACCACCCAGATGCTTTCGCTTGGGATTCGTTATACATATGAGCATGGACAGTGTTAATAAAACCCGTGTCCATTTTACAAACTTCCTGACCGCCTATCCAGAGTGAAAATTCCGTTGGCTGTGTAAATGCAGCTTCATCGACATTAAATATACTGGTTGCTGAATTAGCATTGTTAACATTTGCACCTTCAATCCAAAGGTAGCTTAAAAGATCGCCCTTGGATTTTATTGGTATTTTTACTTCGGCACCGGTACCAAAATCACCGATATAATCGAGGCGTTCTGGTTTAATTGCGAAGTTAGTGTGACGTTTATAGTTTTGTCTGAAGAACGAGACTTGTGGGTCGCCTGTGATGTACACATCTTGGGCACCGACCGATACGAGGTCAATCAAAGCAGCTGACATATTTTACTAATATAGTATATTAAAAAAATCGAGCGATAACGTAATAAGAAAAATGGTCGTTTTCCAAGCTCTTACTTGGGAAACTGAAGATGACGATGAATGTCACTTGATACACATTTTTGGTAAGACACAAGATGGTCGTTCTGTTTGTGTAACAACAGAATTTCAACCGTACTTTTTTGTTAAGTTACCTCGCGATAATGTAAAAAATAAAGCTGTTATATGGTTTAATAAAATGTGTGATGCATGTCCTGATCTTGTACTTTCATATAATCTTGTAAAATATAAGGACGTGTGGGGGTTTCAGAATAACGAGGAATTCTATTACATGAAAATAGATTGTCAAACACTCGCTGATCGTAGGAGAATCGCAAATAAATTAAGACACAGATTACCTGATGAACCAAGTAAATTGAAGGTTTTTGAGTCTAATTTAGACCCTGTCCTGAGACTTATGCATAGAACTGGTATTCAATCTACTGGTTGGATGGATACGGGCGATTTGTGTGCTGATAATGATATTGCTAACGTTGATATTGATTTGGTATGTTCTGATTGGAAACAATTGAAACCTGTTGATAAACCTGAAACTGCGCCTTTTGTAGTTGCATCTATTGATATTGAGTGTAATAGTTCTACTGGTAAGTTTCCTGATGCTGATATTAAAGGAGATGCATGTTTTCAAATTGCTGTTTCCCTTTGTACTTTTGGAAGTGATGTTCCTTACGATAAAACGTGTTTTTGTTATAAGGAAACGGATCCGGATTTAGACGGGTGTTCTATTTTAAGCTACGATACGGAAAAGGATATGCTTAATGCGTTTAGTAAATACATGAGGGATATGGATATAGATATCATAACGGGTTGGAATATATTTGGTTTTGATATGGAGTATATTATGAAACGCGCTCGAATGAATGCGTGTGGTTTATCTTTTTTTGACCTGAGTAAAATAAAAAATCATCGGTGTCATATGGTTTATAAAAAGTTATCTTCGAGTGCGCTTGGTGATAACGATCTAAAATTACTTCCTATACCTGGTCGTTTTCTATTTGATTTGTTTCATGAGGTTAAGAAAGGGTATAAACTTGATTCCTATAAACTTGATAATGTTTCTAAACTGTATCTTGGAGACCAAAAAATAGACATGCCTGCGAAGGAAATGTTTGCACGTTTTATTGAAGAAGATCCCGTTAAACTTCGTGAGGTCGCTGAGTATTGTATTAAGGATACTTTGTTACCACATAGACTTTTATCAAAGTTGTGTACGCTTATTAACCTTTTGGAAATGGCGAAGGCGACATGGGTACCTCTTACGTATCTCGTTGAGAGAGGGCAACAGATTAAAGTGTTTAGTCAGCTTACTAAGAAAGCGCGTGAAATGGGGTACCTTGTCCCTGCACTTGCTTGGGGAGAAGGTATGGTCGAAGGGTATGAAGGTGCAACTGTTTTAGAAGCACAAAAGGGTGCATATTATACACCAATTACGGCACTTGATTTTGAGGCCCTTTATCCATCGATTATGATGGCACATAATTTGTGTTATTCGACACTTATAATGGATCCGAAATATGAAAATACAGATAGGTACCCGGGTTTAGAGATCGAGACGTTTGGACAGTTTAAGTTCGTTCAGAATGTACCGAGTCTTTTACCGAGTATCCTTATGGAATTGAAACAGTTTAGAAAACAGGCGAAGAAAGACATGGCAAACTCGACGGGATCTTTAAAACAAATGTATAATGGTAAGCAATTGGCATATAAAGTTTCTATGAATTCTGTTTATGGTTTTACTGGTGCGTCTAAAGGTATGTTACCGTGCGTACCAATTGCATCATCTGTAACGCGTAAAGGAAGAATGATGATTGATGATACTAAGAAATATGTCGAGGAGAATTTTCCTGGGGCAAAGGTAAGGTACGGTGATACAGATTCTGTTATGGTCGAGTTCGATGTTGGCGAACGTAAAGGTGAGGAAGCTATTAAATATAGTTGGGAACTTGGTGAGCGTGCTGCAGATGCATGTACGCACCTTTTTAAGAAACCAAACAATTTAGAACTTGAGAAAGTGTATTGTCCGTATTTTTTGTATTCAAAGAAAAGGTATGCGGCGAAACTTTGGACACAAGGTAAGGACGGGGGTATGAATATGGATTATATAGATGTTAAGGGGTTACAACTTGTTCGGAGAGATAATACACCACATATGAGAGAAGTGTGTAAAGAATTACTTGATGTTGTTTTGGAAAGTAGTGATACTGGTCCTCCAAAAGCTTTAGCTTTACAACGCGCTATAGAATTACTTGAGGGTGAGGTTCCTCACGAAAAGTTAATACTTTCACAACAATTGGGTGATTCGTATAAATCTGATAACTTATCACATGTTCAGGTTCGTAATAAAATGCGTGAAAGACAACCGGGTTCAGAACCACAATCCGGTGATAGGGTACCTTATATTCTTTTAAAAACGCACGATCCTCGAGCAAAAGCTTATGAAAAGGCGGAAGATCCTAAGTATGCGGAAGAACATAATTTACCCGTGGATTATCCGTACTATTTTTTGAATAAATTTTTAAACCCTGTGTGTGATCTTATTGAACCTTTATTTGATGATCCTAAAGAGGAAATATTTGGTGAGCTTATAACACGTGCAAAACCAAATAGACGTAAGAAAATTGTAGATGATCCAAATCAAAGAAAAATTAGTGATTTTTTTAAGACTTAAAAAAATAGTACAATATTCATGTATGGAAAAGATATATCTAGAGTGTGGTAGATATGCTTGTAGTGTAGAATTGACGAATAGAATTTTACCTGATATGTGTGAGAAAGAAAAGCGTCTAAAAAATTTGAATATGTTTATACCTTTACGTGATTATTTAAATGTAAAAAAACCTGACATGTACGATATATTAACAGATACCTTAAATTCACGACTAAAAATAGAAAAAATGCGTGATAGAATTCTTAGATTACAGGTTACACCTATTCTTTCAAACTGTACGCATAAAAGTCCGGATAGAGTAGCTGATTTTTTTGAATATATACACGGTGATTATTGTCATGTCACGACAAAAAATGGACAATTGTGTATGAATCGTCAGTGTTCGGGTAAGAAATGTAATAATCATAAAAATTCTAAATTACCTATAAAATCTATTCGGATGTTACCACCACCACCCCGAACGGATAGTGTAGAATTTGATGATATGACAATACATGAGTGTATTCGAAGTAAATAATACTAGCTTAAAAAAATGAGTGTATTAGTTTTTAAATGAATAAATCAAATATTCTTTTAAATTCTATTGATTCTTTTTATGAAATAGACGAAAATAGAATAATTCTTAAACAAATACTTAACAAATCGGGTGGTATATCATTACGTAATCTTGAGTGGTTTATAACAAATTATTCTAAGAAAAACAATTTATCATATAAAACGGGTGATGGAAAATTATTTAGCGTACACTGTGCATATAAATCGAGTTTAGATGGGTATAGTAAAAAGTTGTTCGATCCGTTTTGTCGTTCTTCAAAGATTAGTTATGTAATGCCGGGTACATCTGATGAAATTCATACGACTGTTGCACAGTTAAATTTTATCAGATGGTGTATAAAAAATAATATAATCGAGTATATAAAAGAAAATAAATCCAAATTGTTTAATAAGCGAGAGACATAGTTCCATTTTCGAACGTAAATGTTTGGTATCCTACGTAATATAAGTGTAATGTATAATCACTCGTAAGACCTTGTGTCATTTTAACGTCTAAGGTTGTTCTATTTGATTGTAATTGACTAAAATCCAGACTTCCCGATGATTCCACATTAATCGGATTCATCGAGAAAGCGTACGTGTATATATTCCTGAAAGGTCTAGATAAACGACTCGAAAAGGGTACAATGTATTTATAATATTTGTGATCGCTATCTTGCATATTTGGTATATCTTCACCGTTTACGAATATTTTAGCCGATATCATAGGTGCATAATAGAATTCATTTACGATTGAATAGGAAGTACCTGTTGAAAAGTTATATCTATTTGCAAATGCATTTTCTTTTATTGTATTTCCACCCCCGGTCGTATTTTCGTCTTCAAAAGCGGTCTGTCTAAAAAACCAGTTTATAGTTTTAACCGGGGTTTTAGGGACAAGTTCCATTTTGGCGACTTGTTCTCCACTTTTTATTTCTAACGTAGGGTGTTTTTTTACTATATCCGTTATGAACGTGTATTTAGTATTTTTAAGGTACGTACGTTCGGGATTTTCAATGGTTATTTCTTCGGTCACGATATCAAAACTATTGAGGGAATAATTTCCCGATGTGTTTGTAAAAAATGTTTTAGGGAAAAATTCAATTTCAAAAATCATTTTTTGTTTATGAATAGCACACGTTGGGAAATATGGTCGGTTAGGTTTATTCGTTTCATATTCGTCACTTTCATATTTTCTCGAAAAGAAAAGTGGTATGGGTATAAATACTTTTGAGTTTTTTTGATCGAGAAAGGTGTGATTATTAGACATAAAAGACGTGTCTTCTGCTAAATTCCTGTTTACAGTGTATCTTTTCGTTCTCTTTTCGGATTCGTCGAGGTAAAGTTCGTCGTATATTATCCCCCAATCTGCGTGAAACTTTTCGACTATCATTTCATCTACACGCATGGTAACTGATTTAATGAGATGCCTACCTATTTGATCGGCATAGTAATCTGTTCCCGCTGGTAAAGGTGGTAAATTTATTGATATGTACATATTAGATAAGAGATCGCCCATACTTCTTGGGTTAAATGTTACTTTAATCGTTTCACCAAATGGCCAATTTACGTTTGCATCACCTGGTTTAGTTATATTTGTACTTTTATGAAATTTTCTAAAACCAGCGTGTTTTTTTGATTCATATTTGAATAACGAGTGTTCGGGGTCGGGGTTTAACAGATATTTATCCTGCTTACCTATTGCATTTAAAGAGATGATAGCTCCTGTATCTGGACCTGTGGCGTCGCACATACTACTTAATATAAACAATTTTTTAAATATCATTATATACGAGTATTTCTCGATTATGAAAATGTTTTGATACGTAACTTTGTAATCCTATGTACCAGAGTATTATATCTTCTTTTGTTAATGAACGTGACATGTATTGATTCCCTTTTCCTATTTCACGTCCTTTTAAGTCACTTATGGATGGTTTTTTAAAGTTTTTAAAACAATAATTGCAAACATTTTTTACTTTTAGACCGAAAAATTTGTAATATTTATAGTTATTATGTAACCATATAGGTCTGATTTTTCTATATTTTCTTATAAGTTCTTTTGTTTCATAGTTACGACATTTTACGAATAGGTCTAAAGGATTTTGACAAACGTGACATAGACCTTTACAATAAATGTACATAAAAGATATAGTAGTTATTTTTTTATGTCCCTTGCATATTATAACCATGTAATAAATCCAGACGGTGTATCTGTATTGGGTATAAATAATAGCGTTGAAAAACCATCACCTTTACCAGAACCAGAGACTCAAAACCAAACCGAAACATCAGAAATTGAAAATAGACACGCGATAACAGTTGAAATACGTTCAGTCTATAAATTATTATCAACTTTAATGTTCTCCTTGACATTTTCTTACTTTTTATTATTTCCTTTTGGATACGTAAATACAGTAGATATGATAATGTCTATAGTTTCTCATTATTACGTGTTTAAAAATGATGTTAAGTTTTTATCGATTCACACGATATATCTTATTTTAAGATTTGGTATAGCTATGTATTTAAAGTTTATTGAATATTTAGGGTATTATTTTGTATATTCTTTTATAAATACATGTACAATTATAACCTTAGTCGCTGATCATAATAATATTATTAGATCACAATTTCAAAGAAGACTTGATAATGTTGTATGACCAAAAAGATTTGGAAATAGCTAAGGGTTTGTATAAAAACCAAGAGGAAAAATGCGAACGGTTTGCGAGAAGTATTCATAAACTTAGACAATCTCGCAAAGAGTACGATGATAGACGTGAAAATCGAAAAATTCGGGTTCTTGAAAATATACCAGAAAAAAACCACGAAAAAAAATACGTTTCGAATATGTGTCAGGCTACGACCTCGAATGGGAAAAGGTGTACTTTTAAGGCGTCGTGTGGGAATTTTTGTAGAAAACATGCAATGAAAAAATAAATGTAGTATTATATTAAATGTTAGACCAGGAAACTCTTAGACCTGTTATAATAGCGATGGCGCTTTATCTCGCAATTTCACAAATTCTTCCAGAAATTCTTAAAAAACCAACCAATATAAAATTTATTGATGATATCGTTGCAATGCTCATAGCTCAGAAAGGTTCGCTTACATCAGGAACTATTCTCACTGGTTTGATTGTTATTCTTACCAATTACATTAACGACGAATTCTTGTAAAACGTTTTCTTTACACGTTAGCATTCGAGTTTTTGAATGATCCATGTATCGTATTTTTTTATTATATGCATCTTCCATGAACTCCATGAGTTGTTCCATATTTGGTTTTCCCCATTGCATACCCGCTTTGTAAAGAAAATCATCTCTAGGCAATTCCTGAAGCTCACACTTAATTGTATAGGGTGTTTCTATATATTCAGTTGCACCTCCGTAGTCTGTTATAATAACGGCTTTGTTTCTAATTGCAGCCTCTACTGCACCCATACCTACACCTTCAGACGAAGAAAAGCTTACGTAACAATCTGATTTTGTATGTATTTCTTCCATAATTTCATCAGAAACGAGTTCGTTTATTACGGTTACGTTTGGTATATTTATTTTGACAGGCTGATTACACGTTGCTTTAACTATAAGTTTAGCATCTGGCTTGTTTAACCTTAAAAATGCTTCTAGAATTTTATTAAAGTTTTTTCTTGGATCGTATACGTTTCCTATATGGTAAAATGTATAAGGTCGTTTATCTGGTATGTGTGCATGTATAACGTAGAAATGTGTATTTGGAAATTGTCTTTTAAAAATTTTTTTACAATATTCACTCGGAACGGCAATTTTATCAAATAGTTCAAATAGTTTTCCATAATCTTCATGTACGGTTTCGGTTTCACAAACTGTCATACACGTTACATTTTTAATTTTACGTTTGATTTCTGGTATTTTATCAATCCAATATGGTATTGGGAGTGCAAATATAAATGCACTATCACTTTCTGGTATATCTTCGTGTATTTGTATATATTTGGTGTATCCTACACTTGGGAAAAGATTCATATATTTTATACAGTGCTGACCAATTCCACTCAGGAGAGTTGGACCGATGAATAACATTTAGTATAAAGATAATCTTTCTTTTATATATATTACGCAATGGACTCTGTCAGAGAACAAATTATGAATGAACAAGCTAGATCAAAAGTTCGTACCGAGGAGCTTTATAATATTATTAAACAGATTGCCGATCATATTGATCCACCAAAACCTGTTATACTAGCCCCAGCCCGTTCTGCACCAAAAACTCCAGCTCCAACTCCAGCACCAACTCCAGCACCAACTCCAGCTCCAGCCCCAGCCCCAGCCCCAGCCCCAGCTGCTAAGAAAGTTACTAGAGCACGAAAACCTGCTGCTAAAAAGTAAATTTACATAGGCATATGTGACATGGGGGGTGGTACAGGTGGTCTAGTTTTATTACTTATAAAATAGAATCCACCTCCCACAAGAGCTATAAAGATAATAAGATAATATAAAGGATATTTCTTCTTTTTTTCCTTTTCCATTTTTTCGATATCATGTTTATCCGGAAGTTTTTCAACATTTATGTTGAGTTCATCTATCTTCCCGATAAGTTTGTGTAAGGCTTCTAATATCTGAACTTCCCTGTTTATAGGTTTTTCTTTAACATCAACCGAAGTAACTTCCAGTGTCATAAACCATTCTGCATCTGATTGTAACGATGCGTATGTGTTATCTGCTCTTAATTCGTATATTTCGAAATTAAGTTTTTGTATGGATATGGGATTAAACAGATTAGTTTTTCTATTGAAACCACGCCACTGTTTATCATGTTGTTTATAATTATTTGGACCGTCAAATTGGCGTTCAAGTGCTACGCGTGCAAATACCTGTCCTTTACGTTCGTCAAGTATTTGTGCAGGTTTTGGTACATCTTCGCATATTATATCGATGTATTTAGCACCACTACCAGTTCCACTACTGGTTGTACCAACTTGTGTAACATAGAAATCGACTAATTTTAAACCACACACTTTACTCATATCTGCAACATGAGTATTTGAAGTGAGGTTAAGGTCTAATGTGAATTTATTATTTGTACCCGTAATAAAATTAGAGTCAACTGTTATGTACTGTATTTTTTTAGGTAATTCCTGGAGTGAAACCATCTTGTATTTACTATATAAAAAAATAAATGTAAATATAAGCAGTTAAAATGTATACATTCTATTCTAGTGTGTGTCGATTAATTAAACCATCTAGTAGTAATAGTTGTAATTCTAGTAAAGAGTTTAAGGAATCAAATTCTAAGTCTTCTTATGAATCTCTTACCCCTAATTTATACATATCTAAATCGTATAAAACTATATCAGCTTTAGATGAACAGGGAAAAAAAGTTATGTTGGAAGTGGAAGTTTTTGATCCAATGTTTGCAAGATACTAACCTAAGTAAAAAAATATAAATAAAGAATTAATAACTTTAACATATAAATGATATGGACTACATGCACTTACACACTTACGACTACAAACTCGCTTTCTGTCAAGCGACAAATGAACTCTGTGAAGACGTTCAAAGGCTTATATGGGAAAAATCCCAAAAATACGACTATGAAAATCTCATGTGTCCAGGAGCCCCACGAAAAGGGGGGAAAAATACACGATTCGCAGAAGAAAGACTCCAAACGTTGGTTAGGAAATGGAGGGATAAATGGGGAGAACCAATTGTATAATCGTATGAAAACACTGGCTTATGAAGAGTTTTCTCATAAAGATTTTAACCGAGAAGAGTACGATTCGTATTCATTGGTTTTATACAGAACAATGTTAAACGAATTAGAATACGAAAGACGTAATTTGAAATATACAACTATTTTTGGTAATAAATGGAGACATTTATCAAAAAATAAGGATCCGTTTTTATACGATAAAAAATTAAACGATATACAGATTCGTATAAACGAATCGATCGGAAGATCGAAAGAGATTCTTGAAAAAGAAAAAAAATTTAAAAAAAAATATTTCAGTGACGAAAATATCAATCTCGATATAATATAATAGATACTTAATGAATAGAGTTTAATGTAATATAATAAATGTTAAGTATAATAAACCCTGGTAGTAAAACACTCAGAATTTCGTGTCCCACAAAAAGGAAGGAGGGTATAAAAGAGTATGAAGATATAAAAACTAAAATAAAAAAATCAACTTTACGATACGGTGCTGCAGTTTCTACATATCATTTTATTTTTCATACACCCGTAGACGGTGTATCTGCAAGTTTAGGTATTATCGCTTCTTATGTTTACGTAGATTCACTTTCATCGTATGTCGATAATATAGAAAAATCGTTTGGTTTGAATAAAAGGTTATTGGTACCAACGTGTCTTGCATTATTTGAGTCTATGTGGAATTCACACGATTTACCTTTTGATTTTAATATGGGAGCAACACTTTTGGGGTTTTTAGTATATAAAATGGCTTTTTATCAGATTTTAGCTGAGGAAATTTTAATGAATAACGAAGACCTAAGTCGTCTAGATGAAATATAAAAATCAAAACTAAATATCCAACAATGTCTGTTTTTTACGAATTATTGAAAAAAAGTACAAGCCTTGAAAAAGTTGAAGAGATGAACGAACTCATTTCCACTATTTTGAGTGATGGTCAGCTTGATATGGACCTATGGGGGCTTAAACCTGATGGTAATTTTCCGAGTGAATGTAATCCTATGGATTTTGAATACCTTGGTTTTATTGGTTTAAGCAAACCAGAAGGAAAGGAAAATCTTCGTTTTGTTGAATTTGTTCATGAAAATAAAGGATGTGGGGGTATTATGAAACCCTTTCTTGAAAGGCTTACTAAACACTTATCTAAAGATAAGAAAGATATGTTATTGATTCCGCGTGTCATTCGTCCTAAATCTAAAGAATTTTGGAAGGAATGTTTAAGTAAATATTTTACTAATATTCAAGACGGTGAAAATTTCATTTTAAAGAAAAAAATCCCAGACGTTGTGAATTGGGTAGAACTGACTAATATTATTCCTTCTAAACCATTAGAAGAAGAATAATCTTACTTAAACAAATACATTTATAAGTTGTTATATACATACAAAATACAATGCCGTACCTTACACGTGAATTATTAAAAAACTGTACTTCCCTCGTTAAACTTGAACACTTAAATGGATTGTGTTCGAGTCTTTGTGGTTTTTCGTCCGAGGTTTATGGATTGCGCACCGAGTTCGGATATCCATCACACCTTATGTCTAGGGATAATAAAAATTTTATATCTTATATTGGTATTCATAAAAATAAATTAGAAACAAGTTATGGTCAAGCACACTTTATTACTTTTTACCACGAACCTAAATCTATTACATATGGAACCAAGTTAGGTATTTTGGAATACATGTATGATATTTACATGGATCATGCACACGACGAACTTTCTGAAAGTGGGTATAGAGGAAATAAACATTTTTCTGTTGAACTTTTTCCGTATAAGATAAATTCTAAGAATTGTGAATATTGGAGAACAATTATTGAAGATGATTGGGGAGTGTGTGATAAAATTTCACTCGAAGATTTAATTGATGATTATGAATTGAAAAATAAAGTTAAATGGGATAAACTTCATCGCATGTTACCAGAAAACATCGACGAAATGTACAACGATACCGAATTAAGTGATGACGAGGGTTCTTTTGTTGATGAAGAAGAAACTGACGACGAACTCGAAGAAGGTGAGATTTTAATGAGTGATTCAGAGGCCTAAGTGAATAAAAAATAAAAAAAATAAAAAAAATAAAATGCGTCCAAACTGTCCCTACGAGAACTGTTATTGCAGAGCTGGTAAGAACGGATTCTGTTTAAAACATAAGGAGATCGGTGAAGCTGTAGAAGCTTTACTTTTACTCTCTAAAGGAGTTAAAAAATAAAAACATTTAATAATTAGTAATGTCTAATAGTGATGCTACACTTCAAAAAATAATGGCACTTATAGATGATCATTCGGAAGAGATACCAGAGGGTGATTATTTAGACATGTGTAATAAACTTCGTGATATTTTTAGAGACCAACACCCCCGTCGCACCCGTACGCTTCCTAATACCTTACGTATTAATCCAATGGATACGATTTTCCAAAGGTGTATGGTTTTAGTTAGAAGACGTAAAGAATTAAAAAAAGATTTGCATTCTACTAAACCTCGAATTAGAATTACTTTACGTGTAAAACAAGAAGCGCTCGATGCATATTGTAGTGCCATGGATTTACCTTTGTGCAATACTTTGGAAGAATTATATGCGTTGGGACATGAACCACTCGATAATTTCTTTGAAGAGTATTTACAATTAACTAATGAACATAGACGACGTGAAAGAGAGAGATATATAAAACAATTAGATGAAATTGAAAATGAAGTTACTAATATTTGTCATTTTATTACAGCAACTCAAAGTTTAATGAATGCGTTTTATGCAGTTCAAGTTGGTGTTGCAGGTATTAATGATTGATTTTATGTAAATAAAATAAACCTAAGTTAGTTTATATTAATAAAAAAATAAGTTACTAAAAATGGAAGCACTTACCAGTTTAATGTCTAAAATTGACCTCAATTCCAAGATTATCCCCGAAGGTGATTATCTTGAAATGTGCAATTCAATTAAGGAAGTTCATAAGGTTTTAAAATATTGTCCAGCAAACATTGCTGATTATTCATCATCTGATGATGAAGATTTTAATATGGTACCTGTGATTTCTCCGGTTACACCACCCTTTTCAACTGTAGATAGAAGAAATAACAGGAATAGGTATTATGAAGAAGAAGATTTAGCTAATGCAGATGCAGATGCAGATGATGACAATGTTATTACAACCGATCCAGCTGAAAGAGAAGAGTTATTAAATTATATTAACTCAATACGATTACACGAGAACGATGTTGTTAGAAGAGTATTACCACGTCTTGCGATACCTAACGAGACTATGTATGATGAACGTGGTCCGTTTATTAATGAATTGTCACAAGTAGAACAAGAAAGACACGATGCGTTCGATGCATATATGCATGAAGAATTGGATAAATTGAATGAAGAAATAACAACGAAACTGAAAGAAAGAGCTAAATTAAAACCACGTCAAAGAATTACGGCGGTTGTTCGTAAAGACGCTGTGAGAAGTCGCGCTGGAGAACTCGGTTTTCGATTATCGAGATATACTGTCGGTGCTCTTTTGGATAAGGGACACGATGTAGGAGATGTAAGAAATTTTTACAGATCCTACCTCGAGGATTATAACTATGGGATTGAATGTAGAATAAACGATTTAGACGATGAATTGGATATACTCCGAAGAGATAGAGATGATCTTTTTACTGCAATGAATATTGAAATATAGAAGTTTTTAATCAAATATGATTTTACACCATTTTTCATTAATATTACCGAAAGGTGAATATTCAAACAATAAATGTATTAACGCACCTGATATAATGAGTACCCACGCACCTTTGTATATAAATTTTTTAATACCCATCACTAAAACGTGTAATAAAATGCCGATGAAAAGTGCTTCGAGAATGACTGTAGTAACAGGCCGCATATTTTATATTATATTATAAT
>ERZ802830.1802-NODE-1802-length-20047-cov-10.1964_pt1 | contig 20047 bp, 17 predicted proteins | sample MGYA00345654_ERZ802830 | MGnify/ENA primary metagenome ERZ802830 (study PRJEB30503, sample SAMEA104212375) | marine metagenome | biome: Westerlies Biome; feature: [SRF] surface water layer (ENVO:00010504) within the epipelagic zone...; material: water...
TAATCTTTTTAACGCTTCCCCATTTTGATCATCTCCTATTACCCCGCTTAAAATGGTTTTTATTCCAAGCCCAATTAAATTAGCTGCAACATTTGCTGCCCCTCCCATCCGAAAGGATTCACTCTTTTTTTCCACAACAGGAACAGGAGCTTCGGGAGATGTTCTATTTACCTCACCAAAAATATACTTATCAAGCATTACATCCCCTATAACAAGAGCCCATTTACCTTTGGAGTTAAATTTGTTGATAATAATATCTTTATTAGCTTGTTTCATAATAAAGTCTCATTAATTTGATAATAATTTTAAGCATATTGATCTGGTTGTAAAAGATAATTCTGCACATAATCAGAAACACCTTCAAGAAGATTGTTGAATTTTAAATCATATCCAGAATTTCTGAGTTGTTTAATATCCGCTTCAGTATAGTATTGGTATTTATTTTCTAAGTCTTTGGGCATATCGACATATTTTATAAGTGACTCTGGCTCTTTTAAATTAATCAGTAGTGCATTAGCTAAATCCTTAAAGGATTGCGCTTGCCCAGTCCCTATATTATACAGCCCAGATTTATTAGTACTTTCCAATAAATGAAAAATACATCGTACTGCATCTTTTACATAAATAAAATCTCGAAGTTGCATCCCATCTTTATATTCGGGATTTTTGCTTTTAAACAATCTTACTTCACCATCTTTTTTGAATTGGTTGAAAGCATGATAAACAACGCTTGCCATCCTACCTTTATGATATTCATTTGGCCCATAAACATTAAAAAATTTCAACCCGAACCATTTAGGTGGTTTGGGAAGATTTTGTTGCAATTGATTTTGAACCCATATATCAAAAAAGTGTTTCGAATAACCATAAGCATTTAAAGGTTTATAATTTAGAAGTGCATCACTATTGTCTTTGTAACCAAATTCTCCATCACCATAAGTAGCCGCTGAGCTTGCATAAATAAGAGGAACTTGATTAGCCGATGCCCAATCCCATAAAAATTGGCTATACCTGATGTTAGATTTTAATAAATTATTGAAATTATTTTCCGTGGTGGCACTTATTGCACCCATATGAATGATAGCCTCAATTTGGCTATTACTTTTAAGATAATTTGGTAATTCATTCTTACCAATTAAATCAATAAAATCCCGTTTACCAATATTTTTTTCTTGTTCGGGCACTAAGAATTCATCGACTATAACGAACTGGTTTTTGTTAAGAATCGTATTTAGGTGCCATGCAATCATACTGCCAATCATGCCTGCTCCACCAGTTAAAATAATCATAGAGAACTTTTAATTTTTTTAGCTTGATTAATGGTAGTTTGCGATTCTGTTTTTTGTTTGCTTGGGGACCAACTAGGATCTATCCAGCCTTGCATATGAGAACATGCTATTTCTTGCATAGCCTGAACCCATTCATCGTTATCATTTAGCGCTGGAATGTAGCTATATTTAGTCCCACCATTCTCTTTGAATATTTCCATGCCCTCCATATTAATTTCCTCTAATGTTTCCAAACAGTCACTGGAGAAGCCTGGGCAGATTACATGTACATTTGCTTCTTTCGCTTTACCAAGATCGGCGATCACTTCAGAAAAATAGGGCTTCAACCATTCAGCTTTCCCAAATCTCGATTGGAAACAAATTTTATATTGGTTCTCTTTGAGCTTAAGTGCCTGTGCTAAAAGTCTACCCGTTTTGTGGCACTCACAATGATAAGGGTCACCTTGCATTAATGATCTAAAGGGAACACCATGAAAGCTCATAACTAGCTTAGATGGTTTACCAAATTTTACCCAATGTTTTAATACAGAATGCTTTAATGCTTCTATGTAAGCTGGGTGGTCATGATAATTTCTAATGGTTCGTATTTCTGGAGTATTTCTAGTTCGAAGCAGTACTCTCCATAAACTATCCATTGCGGAGGCTGAGGATGAAGCTGCATACTGAGGATAAAGTGGAAACAGAAGAATTTTTGTACAATTCTTTGCTCTTAGTTTATTAAATGCAGAAGCCATGGACGGATTACCATAACTCATACCTAATTCAACCTCAACCGGTTGCTTGATAGATTTTTTTAAATTTTTTTGTAAAAGATTTTTTTGTTTTTTTGCATTTACAAGGAGAGGGGAACCTTGGGAGGTCCATATCTGTTGGTATTTTTTTGCCGATGCTCGAGGCCTAATCACCAAAATAATACAGTGTAAAATCCAACACCAAATAAACCGTGGTATTTCAACAACTCGTCTATCCATTAAAAATTGCCCAAGGTATTTTCGAAGAGACTTTGCATCTGGCGCATCTGGTGTCCCCAGATTAGCCAAGATGACCCCAATTTTAGGAGCATCTCCATGCTTATACTTTGGCTCATTATTATAAAAATTCACTGAATAAATACCTTTATTTGATTGATTTTCCTAGTAGTTTAGCAGTGATATCAACAATTGGAATTACTCTTTCATATGCCATTCTTGTGGGACCAATAACTCCTAGCATTCCAAGTATTTCTCCATCTGCCTCATAAGGAGAGGTAATTACACTGCACTCATCTAGAGCTTGATATCCTGATTCCTCCCCTATAAAAATTTGTATACCGTCGGCATTATGACTGCTTTCAAGTAAATTAAGAAGGGCAGATTTTTTTTCAAATATTTCCAGAATTTTTTTTATACTTGCAACATTTTGCGATAGTTCAGCAGTTTCTAAAAGCTTTGCTTGGCCGGACATTATTAAATGATCGTCATCATTATCATTCGTTGAGGTAACGATAGCAGAAGACATAAGGTCTGATATATCTCCTTTCATATTTTTTAAATCATTGAGCAGTTTCTTTTTTGCTCCTTCCATTGAAAAACCACTAAACTCTTTATTAAAATAATTTGAGGCTTCAACCAGTTTTTCCTTATCGTAATTATGTTTGGTGTAAAGCACTCTATTTTGTACATTGCCATCATCTGTCACAATAATAACTAAAACTCTTTTTTCGGAAAGGCTTAAAAATTCTATATGTTTATACTGTAATTTTTTTGCTTTTGGAATCATTACTACACCAGCAAACTTGGTTAATTCTGAGAGTGTATTTGCTGCTGAGTTCATTAAGTGTTTTTTGTCAGAGAGGACCAGTTGTTTTTGTAGTGAAGATATTTCAAAATCATTGAGAGACTGAACGGTTACAAGGCTGTCCACAAAAAGTCTATATCCCTTATTTGTTGGGATTCTCCCAGCAGAGGTATGTGGGCTAGATACGAAGCCTGCATCTTCAAGGTCTTTCATTATATTTCTAATTGTTGCTGGACTTAGATCAAGATTGGATGAGCTGGATAAAGTCTTTGAACCCACGGGGTTACCATCGCTTATGTGATGAGTGATAAGGGTTTTGAGTAATGTCTGAGCTCTAGTATCAAGGTCCATTATAATTTTTTATTCGTTAATTTTAGGCGTATGCTTTAAAATGTTCAATTAAAGGTATTTTACTAATTCAATTCTAATATAGATAGACTATTTAATATAAATATGAAAGCTTTTAACAAAATTGCCATCATTGGTAAATATCCTTCAATAGAAGAATCATCTGATATTCATGATCAATTAATACAATTAGTTGGTCATCTAAGTCAGAAGCCTTTCGAGTTATACATTGAAGAAAAGACGCAGAAGCAAATTAATCTTGATGGGGTCCAATCCATTTCATTAAAAGATATTGGCTCTAAAGTTGATCTTGCAATTATTGTTGGTGGGGATGGAACTTTGATAGGCGTCGCAAGAAATATGGTCCACTCAGATACGCCTCTTATTGGGGTCAACCAAGGTCGATTTGGCTTCCTTGCTGATTTAAATACCAACAGTATGTTTTCCAATATCGATACTATCCTTAATGGTGAGTTTATCGAAGACAAAAGAATGCTAATTAATACAAAAATTATGAGGGGTAATAAAAAAGTTTATGAATCTCTCTCTCTTAATGACGTGGTCATTAAAAGTGGAGTGCGGCTTATTGAATTGGATGTAATAATTAACGATGCATTTGTGCATAGACAAAGATCAGACGGTATTATTGTAAGCACTCCTACCGGAACAACCGCTTACGCATTATCAGCAGGTGGCCCAATTCTTCATCCCAATTTAGATGCAATATCGATTGTACCTATCAGCCCACATACATTGAGTAATAGGCCAATTGCAGTTAACGCTGAAAGTCAAATAAATATCAAAATTATTAATATGAATGAAGCCTATGCAAGTATTGATGGACAAATTAAATTTCCCTTAGACATTAGAGATGTGATTCAAATAAGCAAGGCAAAAGAATCTATATCAATTCTTCATCCTAAAGATTATTGCTATTTTGAGATGTTGAGAAATAAATTAAACTGGGGCTGATATATTCTAAATGCTTGAAACATTATCCATTAAAAATTTTGTAATCGTTGATCAGCTTGAACTAAATTTTAAAAAAGGGTTTAGTGCATTTACAGGAGAAACAGGAGCGGGAAAATCAATCTTGATTGATGCACTATCAATTTGTTTGGGACAAAGAGGTGATATAAGCCTTATTAGGAAGGGAAAAGAAAAAGCTGATATTTCTGCAATGTTCAATATTGATAATAATAATCAAGCAAAATTGTGGTTAGAAGAAAATGAATACGAAATAGAGGATAGTCTTTTGCTAAGGCGAATTCTTAGTCTTGATGGAAAATCAAAGGCTTTTATAAATGGCACCCCAACATCTATTGCACAATTAAAACAACTTACTAATAATTTGGTGGATATATATAGCCAAAATTCACATCATTCCTTACTTAATTTAACAACCCAGAGAGACATCCTAGATAGTTATGCACAAGCACAAGAACTAACCATAAAGGTTCGAGAGGCTTTTTTATCATGGAATAACCTGCAAAAAGATTATGAGGCTTTCTTGAAGAATAAAACAGCCTTTACATCTGAGCTTGAAGAATTACAGCAAAAATTTACAGAATATAAAGAGCTTGATTTTAGTGTTGCGAAATGGGAGGAATTACAAGACCGACATAAGGTCCTCAATAATAGTAATGAGCTAATTGTAGGTGTCCAGGAATGTATAAATCATTTAGATGGATCTGAAAATAATTCGCTCAATAATCAACTACATATTCTCAAGAGTAGTTTGGCAGCATTAACAAAACTAGATAAAAATTTATTAGATAAACTAAATATTATAGAGAGTTCATCGATAGAATTTTTAGAACTTTCCCGTGATTTAAATAATTATCTTCATTCCATTGAAGTAAATGAGGCTGAGAAAAATGATATTGAATCCAAAATAGAGTCTACTTTTAATTTTTTGAGAAAATATAAGCTAAATGCAGATGAATTAATGGAGATAAGCAGGCATTGGGAGAATAGGATTAATGACCTTAATCTTCTTGTAAATGAAAAAGATAAGAGTGAAGTACTTACAAAGGCAAGAGAAAATTATAATAATGTTGCTAAGGAGCTGAGTAAAAAAAGGGAAATAGCAAGCAAAAGATTAAGTGATCAAATTACGAATAAATTAAAGGAGCTATCATTTAAAAATGCAAAATTTAAAGTTAATTTGTTAAGTGGTAATCCTACTGTAAATGGAAATGAACAAATTGAATTTCTGATAGCAACTCATCTTGAGGCTGATCTAAGGCCAATTCAAAAAGTCGCATCGGGAGGGGAGTTATCAAGAATAAGTCTTGCGATTAGAGTGTCTTCTATGACTGAGATAGATGTGCCTATTATGATTTTTGACGAGGTGGATGTGGGTATAGGCGGGGGAGTAGCTGAAATTGTTGGAAATTTATTAAAATCGTTAAGTGATTTTAATGACCGTCAAATTTTTGTGATCACTCATCTTCCTCAGGTTGCTGCGAAGTCGAAATACCATTTTAGAGTATCCAAAAATACTATTGCAAAAGAGACAAAAAGCAATATTAAGTTCTTGGAAAACGAAGAGCGGATTCATGAAATTGCAAGAATGCTTGGGGGACTAGACATCACTGCAACTTCTTTGGAGCATGCAAAAGAAATATTGGCTAATTGATCTTTTTTAGATTACTAGCTATCTCTTGGCTTTGTGTGGACAAGCTTTTTTTGAACAATCACCATAAATATAAAGTGAATGTTCAATTATTTTAAAACCTAAATTGTCTGCAACTTCAACTTGAAGTTTCTCAATATCATCATTTCTAAATTCTTCAACATGTCCGCATTGAAGACAGACAATATGATCATGATGTGATTTTTCATTAAGTTCAAATACTGCTTTATCACTCTCAAAATGATGTCTAATTAAAATACCAGCTTGTTCAAATTGTGTGAGAACTCGATATATAGTTGCAAGACCTATCTCCTCACTGGTATTTATCATTACTTTGTAGATATCTTCTGCAGAAAGGTGTCTTTCTTTACTGTTTTGAAATATATCAAGTATTTTTATTCTTGGAAGTGTAGCTTTTAATCCTGTCTTTTTAAGCTGGATATGTTCTTCCATAAATTCTCCAAAATTGTAAATTAAAAGTTAATATTCACATGGTATATTATGAATCTTTGCAAATAAACCCTTATTTTCTATGCGATTGTTTTTTTTATTTTTTATTGTAATTTTATATGGATGTGCAACACCAGATTTAAATGCACCTATTGTGTATAAAATGGAAATACAACAAGGCAATGAGATTGATAGTGAAATGTTGCTAAAGTTAAAGCCCGGTATGACTAAATCTCAAGTTAAGTTTATTCTTGGAACCCCACTAATTGCAGATAGTTTCCATAAAGATCGTTGGGACTATTTATATGTAATAAACACATATGATAGCACTAAAAATAAGCTTGGGTTTACTGAAAGAAGGCATGTGGTGTTGAATTTCGAGAAAGAATTACTTAAAGCTATTACAGGCGAAGTAATCCCTAGTAAAGGAGATTTAGATGTAAATGAAAAAGAAAAATTAAAAGAACATGTAATAACTAGAGAAACGAATAATGAAATGCAAGGTGAAGAAGGCTCATGGGTGGATAAAATGAAATTTTGGGAGTCTGATGAGGCCAATCAAGCCGAAGTAAAAGAGACGCAAAGAAAAGAAATTGACCAAGAAATTAAAAAGGCAGAAGAAATAAAGCAAATGCAGTCTGATAAACAAAATCAAAATAAACCAGAAAAAAATAAAACAGAAGAAAAAACAGAAAATAAAAAGACACCAACAGCTAATGAAGAAACGAAAAAGGAAGAAGATTCTTGGATAGATAAAATGAAATTTTGGGAGTCTGATGAGTCCAAACAAATCGAAGTAAATGAAATAAAAAAGGAAAAAATTAAAGATAGCATTCAAAATGAGAAAGAGAATCAAACAGAAAAAATTAGAGAGGAAGTGATTCAAGAGGTTGAAGTTGAAAATAAAATGCTAGATACAAAAGATTCAGTCAATGCAGTTATAAGAAAAGATATTTCTCAAGAAAAGGAAGAAGAACAATTAAAGGTTAAAGAAAATGATCTTAAGGAGCAAGCAGAGTCGAAACAAGATATAATTGACAATAAATCAGATGAACCAGATTATTTTGACTTAATGCTAGAAAAAATTGGATTTTAAGACATGAATCACACCCTTAATATTATTGTTGTCGGAGCTACAGGTAAGATGGGCCAGGCTTTAATACACGAGATTCATCATGATAACCAAACAAAATTAGTTGGGGCATTAGAACATGAAAAAGCGAATCACCTTGGAGAGGATGCTGGTTATTTTTGTGGAATCAAAACTGGTATCGTTATTCAACCAAAGTTCGATGCCATTTCTGAAAAAGCGGATATTCTCATTGACTTCACAAGACCTGAGGCAAGCAATAATTACATAGACTTATGCCAAAAAAATAAAATTAACTATGTCTTAGGGACAACTGGTTTTTCAGAGGCTGAAAAAGATAACATTGCCAATGTGGCAAAAAATATTGCAATATGTTTTGCGCCAAATATGAGTATTGGAATAAATCTTTTATTATCACTTGTCGAGTCTGCAACTGCAATAATGCACGAAGATTTTGATATTGAAATAATCGAATCTCATCATAAAGACAAGGTAGATGCCCCATCTGGAACTGCACTTAGTTTGGGTGAGTCGATAGCAAAAAGTTCAGGAAGGTCCCTTAAAGAACATGGAACATTTAAACGCACAGGCATAATATCCCCTCGCAAGCGAAACGAAATTGGATTCTCTGTTGTCAGAGGAGGGGACATAGTTGGTGATCATACTGTCTTGTATGCGGGTGACGGTGAAAGAATAGAGTTAACCCATAAAGCGAGCAATAGAAAAACGTTTGCTAAAGGGGCTTTAAGAGCAGCAAAGTTCTTAGCAGATAAAACTAATGGCTTATTCGATATGCAGGATGTTCTGGGCTTAAAACAATAAAAATTATTTCCCAAAATTTAATGTTTTAAATTGCTGTAAACACCTTATTCATTTATAATCTCATCGAACGGGAGAATTACATTCACCCGTTTGTTGTATCTAGCTTTAATTACCTTAGGAGTTGTGTTTGTCGCATAAAAAGCCGGCCATCTTAGTGCTTGCAGACGGAACAAAGTTTCGAGGTAATTCAATTGGTGTTGACGGTTATACTGTTGGTGAAGTAGTTTTTAATACTGCCATGACTGGTTACCAAGAAATTCTTACAGATCCATCCTACACTGAGCAATTAGTTTGCCTAACTTATCCTCATATTGGAAATACCGGCACCAATTTGGAAGATATAGAATCTCCCAAAATTAATGCAAGTGGCCTTATCATAAAAGACCTACCTATTTATGCATCCAATTTCAGGAAAAAGTACACATTAGCCCAATATTGTGAGAATGAAAATCTGGTTGCTATTGCTGACATTGATACCCGTGAATTAACAAGACATATTAGAAAAAATGGTGCACAAGCAGGATGTATATGTGTGTCCGGTCAGGAGGAAAAAGCTTTAGAAATGGCAAGAAAATTTCCAGGATTATCGGGTATGGATTTAGCAAAAGTAGTAACTACATCAAAAAAATATAGTGTTACTGAGGGTGAGTGGTCTTTAGGCTTAGGATATGAAAGTAAACCAAAATCTTTTTTAAAGATTGCAGCTTATGACTTTGGGGTGAAAAAAAATATTTTAAGAATGCTTGTTTCGAGGGGGTGTGAAGTCGAGGTATTTCCTGCAAACTTTCCCATTGAAGATATTCTAAAATCAAAACCTGACGGAGTATTCTTATCAAATGGGCCAGGTGATCCAGAGCCATGTGATTATGCTATAAAAAATATCAAGATATTACTTGATAAAAAAATTCCAACATTTGGCATATGTTTAGGCCATCAACTGCTTGCAATTGCCGCTGGAGCTAAAACAAAAAAAATGAAATTTGGCCATCATGGAGCAAATCATCCTGTCCAAGACTTACAATCAAAGAAGGTTTTTATTACCAGTCAAAACCATGGTTTCGCAGTTGATGATCAAAATTTACCCAATCAGGTTGAGGTAACCCATCAATCATTATTTGATAACACGATTCAAGGGATTAAGATTAAAAATGCTCCTGCTTTTAGTTTTCAAGGTCACCCTGAAGCTAGTCCTGGACCTTCGGAAATGAGTTATCTGTTTGATCGTTTTATCAGTTTAATGTTGGATAAAAAGGGTTCATAGAGTGACTAAAAGAACAGATATTAAATCAATTCTTATTATAGGGGCTGGCCCAATTGTTATCGGACAGGCATGTGAGTTTGATTATTCCGGGGCACAGGCATGTAAGGCGCTGACGGAAGAAGGCTACAGAACTATATTAGTAAATTCAAATCCCGCCACTATTATGACCGATCCTAATCTGGCTGATTCCACTTACATAGAGCCTATCCAATGGCAAATGCTTGCTAAGATAATTGAGAAAGAGCGACCTGATGCTTTGCTACCTACTATGGGTGGCCAAACTGCGTTAAATTGTGCGCTAGATTTAGATAAGCATGGGGTACTAAAAAAATTCGACGTGGAGTTGATTGGTGCCTCAAAAGAAGCTATTGATAAGGCAGAAGATAGACAAAAATTTAAAGAGGCAATGAGCAGCATTGGTTTAGGATCAGCTAAATCTGCAATCGCGCATAGCATGGAAGAGGCTATTCAAGTTCAAGCATCAATTGGTTTCCCAGCCATTATTCGTCCATCCTTTACGATGGGTGGGAGTGGAGGAGGGATTGCCTATAACAAAGAAGAGTTTATTTTAATTTGTGAAAGAGGTTTAGATGCCTCCCCAACAGATGAGCTCCTTATTGAAGAGTCACTCCTTGGTTGGAAAGAATTTGAAATGGAGGTAGTTCGAGATTCCAATGATAATTGCATAATTATTTGTTCAATTGAAAATTTAGATCCCATGGGAGTTCATACTGGAGATTCAATTACTGTTGCACCTGCTCAAACCTTAACAGATAAAGAATATCAAATCATGAGAAATGCATCAATTAATGTTTTGAGAGAGATTGGAGTTGATACAGGCGGTTCTAATGTGCAGTTTGCAATTAATCCTGATGATGGAAGGATGGTTGTAATTGAAATGAACCCAAGAGTTTCGCGATCATCGGCATTGGCCTCTAAAGCAACCGGGTTCCCTATTGCAAAAATTGCTGCAAAATTAGCCATAGGCTTCACACTTGATGAACTGAAGAATGACATTACGGGGGGTCTTACCCCCGCTTCTTTTGAACCATCTATTGACTATGTAGTTACCAAAATTCCACGTTTTGCTTTTGAAAAATTTCCACAAGCGGACTCAAGACTGACTACTCAAATGAAGTCAGTTGGAGAAGTTATGGCGATGGGAAGAACCTTTCAAGAATCTTTTCAAAAAGCTTTAAGAGGTCTGGAGATTGGTGTTGATGGGTTAGTAGAATTTTCAGATAATCGTGATGAAATTATCAAGGAGTTAAGAGAGTGTGGGCCAAATAGGATTTGGTTTGTTGCTGATGCATTTCGAGCTAAATTAACCGTTGATGAAATATTCCAGCACTCAAAGATTGACCCATGGTTTTTATACCAAATTAAAGATATTGTTGATAAAGAGAACATAATCAAAGAGGATTCTTTAAAAAAAATAGATAAGACTTTTCTTCAAAAATTAAAACGATCAGGGTTTTCTGACAGCAGAATTGCATTGCTTGCCTCCACTGATGAACGTTCAATAAGAGAATTACGCAAAAAAAATAACATTCACCCTGTATATAAGAGAGTGGATACTTGTGCTGCAGAATTTGAGACTAAAACAGCTTATCTCTACTCAACCTACGAGGATTTTTGTGAGTCGGAACCGACAAAAAAACGAAAAGTTATTATCCTAGGTGGAGGACCTAATAGGATTGGACAAGGCATAGAGTTTGATTATTGCTGTGTTCATGCAGCGCTTGCTTTAAGAGAAAGTGGTTTTGAAACAATCATGGTTAATTGCAATCCCGAAACTGTATCCACCGACTACGATACATCTGATAGGCTATACTTTGACCCTGTTACCTTGGAAGATGTTTTAGAAATTGTTTCTAAGGAAAATCCTTGGGGGGTTATCGTGCAGTATGGTGGTCAAACCCCACTGAAACTTGCCAAAGGTTTAGAGGCGGAGGGAGTTCCAATTATTGGAACGCTCCCAGATGATATTGATGCTGCTGAGGATCGTGAGCGTTTTCAAAGTATTTTAAATAATTTAAAACTTAAACAACCCCCTAATAAAACGGCGCGAGACCCAGACGAGGCCTTGCTACTCGCTGAGGAAATTGGTTATCCGTTGGTAGTAAGACCAAGCTATGTATTGGGTGGCCGTGCTATGGAAATTGTGCATGAAAAAAATGACCTAGAGCGATACATGCGAGAGGCAGTAAAGGTTTCCAATGAATCGCCTGTGCTTCTTGATAGATTTTTAAATGATGCCTTGGAAGTGGATGTGGATGCTATATCTGATGGCGAACAGATTGTAATTGGTGGGATTATGGAGCATATCGAACAAGCCGGAGTGCATTCCGGAGATTCAGCCTGTTCACTTCCGCCACATAGTTTGTCAAGCAGCATTCAACAATCAATAATTGATCAAACCAAAAAAATGGCAAAAGCACTCAATGTGAAGGGATTAATGAATGTACAGTTTGCTATCCAAGGAGAAAATATTTTTGTTTTGGAGGTTAATCCAAGAGCATCAAGAACTGTCCCGTTTGTTTCCAAGGCTATAGGAAAACCGTTAGCTAAGATAGCAGCAAATGCAATGGCGGGTATAAGTTTGAAAGAGCAAAAATTCACCAAAGAATTAACTCCCGATTTTTTCTCAGTTAAAGAGGCTGTCTTCCCTTTTATTAAATTTCCAGGAGTAGATACAATCTTGGGGCCTGAAATGAAATCTACAGGCGAGGTTATGGGGGTAGGTAAAACCTTTGCTGAAGCCTTTATTAAATCCCAATTAGGAGCCTCTGTGGTGCTGCCCGAAAAAGGCAAGGCTTTTTTAAGTGTCCGTAAGGAGGATCATGAAAATGTTATTGATATCGCATTATCCCTATCTCAATTAGGATTTAAAATTGTTGCAACCAAAGGAACTGCTGCAACCATTAAAAAGCATGATATTGAGGTCGAGTCAGTAAACAAAGTGGCTGAGGGCCGACCCCACGTGGTGGATATGATTAAAAATAATGAAATTGATTTTATTGTGAATATTACTGAAGATAAAAGAGCTATTGCAGATTCCTATGAAATAAGACGTAATGCCCTACAAAATAAAGTCACATACTATACAACTTTATCAGGTGCAAGGGCTGCTTGCATTGGTATGAATTTTGTTGATGAGCTTCAAGTAGTGTCAATACAGAGCTTGCACAAAGGCTCCTCTTAAAATAAACTCAACTTAACACTGATATTAAATAACATGCCCAATTAAGGATAAGATATGGCACAAATACCCATGACCAGAAATGGACTTGAGGCGCTCAAGGGAGAGTTACAAAGACTTAAAAGTGTCGATAGACCAGCAATTATTGAAGCGATTGCTGAAGCCCGAGCACAAGGAGATTTATCTGAAAATGCTGAATACGAATCCGCTAAAGAAAAACAAGGTTTTATCGAAGGAAGAATTGCGGATATTGAAGCTAAGATATCGCAAGCAGAGGTAATTGATCCTAGCTCACTAAATGCTGGTGGGCGATGTGTATTTGGAGCAACTATTGAAATGGAAGATTTAGATACGGAGCAAAAATCGACTTATCAGATAGTCGGGGATGATGAATCCAATATCAAAGAAAACAAGATATCGATTAATTCGCCATTAGCAAAAGCATTAATTGGAAAAGAAGAGGGAGAAGTAGTTGAGTTTGAAAGCCCGGGAGGGATCAAATCTTTTGATATTCTGCGCGTTCTTTATATTTAAACATCATGGAAAACATACTAAATAAGCTTGGCTTTTTGATGACAACAATATGGGTTGGGTCTTTATGGTCGATGCTGATGGTAACTTCTGTATTATTTAATAAGATATCAAGTACCTTTATTGCAGGTGCCATTGCAGCTGATATGTTTACGTTTTTGAATTATGCTGGTATGTTGGTTTTGACTGTAATTATTATCTTGGGTTTTAAATTAAATGGCATGAGGCTGCTTAAAAAATCCTTTTTTTGGATTGCCTTGATTATTCTCCTGTTAGTTTTAATCAGTTTCTTTGGCATCAATCCTTTCTTAGAAACTCTTAAGCTTGAGGCGCTTCCCAGAGAGGTAATGGAGGGGGTATTTGCCGATCGATATAAATCATGGCACGGTATTGCAAGTGTAGCGTATTTATTTCAATGCTTCTTGGGGCTAGCGTTAGTTCTAAAAATGCGTGAATTTTAGGGAAGAGAGATTTTAGTCTTTGTGTTTGCCCGAAAAATAACAATTAATTTTCCGATATGATTAATAGGCTCGGCTCCTAGTTTTTCACAAATGACGGCCATTGTATCTTGCCGCTCAATTTTGTCGTTATTCTGTACTTTTATCTTTATTAATTCATGGGCATTTAAATTTATGTCAATTTCTTTTAATACTGATTCAGTAAGACCCTTTAAACCAATTTGAACAACCGGATTCTTTGCATGAGATTCAGATCTTAAAAAAGTAATTTGTTTTGAATTAAGCATGTAATATAAGATTTCAGAACATTAAATAGGTCGCAATAATATCAGATGAAGAGATCTAAGACTAGTAAAAGCTGGATGAGTGAACATGTTTCCGATACCTATGTAAAGCAGGCACAAATAGCTGGTTATAGATCACGTGCAGCTTTTAAGCTTATCGAGGCGAATGAAAAATATCAATTCCTCGAAAAAAAAATGAATGTGGTTGATCTTGGCTCAGCACCCGGGAGTTGGTCGCAAGTGCTAGCAAGTTTAATGGATGGGAATGGGAATATTTTTGCACTGGATTTACTGGATATGGACCCAATTAAAGGGGTTGATTTTATTCAAGGTGATTTTCGTGAGCAAGGGGTGTTAGAGATACTCGAAAAAAAATTAGATAAAACACACTTAGACCTTGTAATTTCCGATATGGCCCCCAATATAAGTGGTATAAAGTCTGCTGATCAAGCAGGGATTATTTATTTAAATGAACTAGCATTACAATTTGCAGTGGATTGGTTGAAACCAAAAGGTAATTTTTTGGTCAAGTCATTTATAGGGGCTGAATTTGATGATTACGTTCGTGAGGTTAAAAAATTTTTTGAAGCCGTTTATACCTTTAAACCCAAATCATCAAGAAATAGGAGTTCTGAGATCTTTGTATATGGAAAAAGCAAAATTTAACTTGTTAGTATGAATTTATGGACATATGATAGTACAACTAACTTTGAATTTATGTTAATTAATTTAATATAAGAAGGGTAAAGATTTGAATAACAATACAATTAGAAGTATAGCAATGTGGATAGCCATAGGGCTAATCATGATGACAATTTTTAACCAATTTTCAGGGTCATCTCGATTTGAAAACAAATTGGTTTATTCGCAGTTTATGGCGGAAGTCAAAGCGGGAAATATCGCCAAAGTGGAAATAGATGATAATAATTTAACCGGCATCACTGCAGACGGTAAACGATTTTCAACTTACGCCCCAACAGATCCTTGGTTAGTATCAGATCTTCTAAAAAATAATGTAGTGGTGGATGCTAAACCTAAGGAACAACAATCTTTATTGATGAGTATCTTTATTTCATGGTTCCCAATGATTTTGTTGGTTGGGGTGTGGATCTTTTTTATGAAACAAATGCAAGGCGGTGCTAAAGGCGGCGGTCCATTTTCTTTTGGTAAAAGTAAGGCCAGACAACTGGATCAGACCAATAACAAAACAACTTTTGCTGACGTTGCAGGCTGTGATGAATCGAAAGAGGAAGTTACCGAGGTAGTTGATTTTCTTAAAGATCCCGCAAAATTCCACAAATTAGGTGGACGCATTCCTAGAGGAATACTTATGGTTGGGCCTCCTGGAACGGGTAAAACACTTCTCGCACGAGCAATCGCAGGCGAAGCGAAGGTGCCGTTTTATAGTATCTCTGGCTCTGATTTCGTAGAGATGTTTGTTGGAGTAGGTGCAGCAAGAGTTCGTGATATGTTTGAGCAGGCTAAAAAGAGTCAACCATGCATCATTTTTATCGATGAGATTGATGCTGTTGGTCGTCATCGTGGGGCAGGCATGGGTGGTGGTAATGACGAAAGAGAACAAACCCTGAACCAACTGCTTGTCGAACTTGACGGCTTTGAAGCAACTTCAGGGGTTATTGTTATTGCAGCGACAAACCGTGCAGATGTTTTAGATAAAGCGTTATTAAGACCCGGACGATTTGATAGACAAGTAGCTGTGTCTCTGCCTGACATCAAAGGTCGTGAACAAATTCTCCTTGTGCACATGAGAAAAATACCAGTCGATGCCGATGTAAAAGCAGATATTGTTGCGCGGGGTACACCTGGATTCTCTGGAGCCGATCTAGCAAATCTAGTCAACGAAGCAGCACTATTTGCGGCTAGGAGAAATAAACGCACGGTGGATATGGAAGATTTTGAGCAAGCTAAAGATAAAATCTTCATGGGCCCTGAAAGAAAGTCCTTAGTCATGAGAGAGGAAGAGAGAAGAAACACTGCCTACCATGAATCAGGACATGCCTTAGTTGCAAAATTATTGCCTAATGCTGATCCAGTCCACAAAGTGACAATCATGCCAAGAGGGTGGGCGTTAGGACTTACATGGCAGCTTCCTGAATTTGACCGCTTTAGTAGCTTTAAAGAAAAAATGCTGGAAGAAATTGCTATTCTATTTGGTGGTCGAATTGCCGAAGAGGTATTTATGAAACAAATGTCTACCGGAGCAGCAAATGATTTTGAGCGAGCAACCAAGCTTGCTAGAGATATGGTTACCAAGTATGGTATGTCAGATAAGCTGGGTACTATGGTTTATTCCGATGACACCAATGATGGTTTTATGGCTATGTCTTCTAAATCAATTTCGGAAGCTACACAACAAAAGGTAGATGCTGAAATTAAACATATTCTTGACCAACAATACAGCGTTGCAAGAAAGCTGATTGAAAAGAATAAGAAAAAAATTGAAGCAATGGCTAAGGCTTTATTGGAATTTGAAACGATCGATAGTGATCAGATCAACGATATTATGGCTGGCAAAAAAATGCGGCCACCCAAGCCATCTAGGGGTTCTGATACTCCTAAAAAACCTTCGGGTGGGAACAGTGGTACGAGCACTGTATCTCCGCAACCCACAGCAAAATCTTAAGAGAAGGGGCTAACGCCCCTCTTTTAGATGACACTAAAATCCTTATTAGCTAATGCTAAATCACCGGTTATCATGGGGGTACTTAATGTTACTCCTGACTCCTTTTCTGATGGGGGAAAATATCTAAATACTTCAGTCGCTATTGATCATGCACTTCATTTGATAGATGAAGGGGCTGATATGATAGATATTGGGGGAGAATCCTCACGACCTGGCTCATTACCAATAACTACAGAGGAGGAAAGAGACAGAATCCTTCCGGTAATTCATGAACTAAGAAGGCAATCTTCAATTTATATTTCAGTGGATACATATAAACCTAAAATCATGGCCTTAGCTATTGATTCAGGGGTTAACATGATTAATGACATTAAGGCCATGACAAGTCAGGGTGCCTTAGAAATTCTATCAAAATCAAAACTAGATGTATCGCTGATGCACATGCAAGGCTCCCCAACTAATATGCAAATTAGTCCTAAATATGATTCGGTGACTGATGAAGTGATTGAATTTTTAAATGAAAGAGTCAAGCACTGTGAAGATGCAGGAATCAGTAAAGATCGAATTGCTATTGACCCAGGTTTTGGTTTTGGAAAAACATTCGATGATAATGCGAAACTATTCAAAGATATCAATAGATTCGTCCAGCTTAGCTTACCAGTTCTCGTCGGTGTCTCAAGAAAAAGTATGATAAAAAAAATGGTGGGAGAGAACATGGATGATATCATTGACGCTAGCGCTTTATATGCTGCTCTCGCTGCCAGAAATGGAGCCGATATTCTCAGAGTGCATGATGTAAAAAAGACGAAGCAGATGCTGGACAATTTGAAAGTGTAATACATATATGACAAAAAAATTTTTTGGTACAGATGGTATCAGGGGAAAGACTGGATCTTTTCCAATTACGCCAGACTTCTTTGTAAAAATTGGTTTTGCAGCAGGCTTGGTTTTAACCAAGCACCACAATAAAAAAACAAATCCTACGGTGGTTATTGGAAAGGACACAAGAATTTCAGGTTATATGTTTGAATCAGCACTTGAGTCAGGATTTGCCGCTGCAGGAGTCGATGTATATTTAACCGGACCACTTCCAACACCTGCCATTGCTTATATTACACAAATGTTGAACGCAGATATAGGCGTTTCAATTACTGCATCTCATAACCCATTTGATGACAACGGAATAAAACTCTTCTCTAAGAGTGGGTCCAAATTGTCTGAAAATATTGAAAGAGAAATTGAGAATATAGCCGAAGAAAGCTTAAAGATACAACCAGCCCATAAACTTGGAAAAGCAAGAAGACTTGATGATGCTAGGGATAAATACATACAATTTTGTTTGAGTACTTTCCCTAAAAATTTAACCCTAAAAGGGTTAAAAATTGTTCTTGATTGTGCTCATGGAGCAACTTATAGGACAGCACCTGCAGTTTTTAGTGAATTAGGCGCAGAGATCACCGTGATAAATGATAGCCCTGATGGATTGAATATTAACCAAGATGCAGGCTCCATTCATCCAGCATTTCTTCAAAAAGCAGTCCTTGAAAAAAATGCTGACGTTGGGATTGCCTTTGATGGTGACGGCGATAGACTTATTATGGTGGATGGGAAGGGACAGTTAGTTGATGGCGATCAAGTTTTATATCTCATTCTTAAATTGTATCAACAACAAAAGATTATGTCGGGTGGAGTAGTTGGTACCTTAATGACTAACCTTGCCTTTGAAGAAAAGTGTAGAGAATTAGATATTCCGTTTTTAAGAGCAGACGTGGGAGATAAATATGTCGCAGAGGCCTTACGAAACAATAAGTGGATGCTTGGGGGTGAAAATTCTGGGCATATAGTGCTGTTAGATAAACATTCAACTGGGGATGGAATAATTTCTGCACTCCAATTATTAGCCTTTTTAGTTTTAAATGAAGTCTCATTAAATAACGCATTAAAAGAGCTACCAATGTACCCACAAGAACTTATTAATATTCCCAGCAACCAACAACTCGATCTTGAGTCAAAACAAATATCATTATTGATAAATGAAGCAAATCAAATGATGGATATGAAAGGACGTATTCTCATAAGGCCGTCAGGAACTCAGCCAATAATTAGAATAATGACAGAGGGACCAGATAGCCAAATGGTCTCAAAATCTGCTCAATTTCTTGCTGAAAGCATTAAGACGTTATATCTCTAATCGTTTTTACACATTTATTGATTGGAAGCTCCCATTTCCCTTTACGTTCTTGGGTAAATATTTTTACCGTTGGATACCAGATAGACTTATCGTTCACGGCATGCCAATAATGAAATTTTTTCACAGTTATTGCGGTGAGTAGGTAGGTATCTTTTTGTAAAGCACCAGCAATATGAGCATTGATATTACTGGTTGTAACAATGAAGTCGCAAGCATCTATTAATGAAGTCAAGCCATCAACATCATCATATAAATTTAAATCATTAACCTCTATAACATTAATTCCAAACTCTTCCTTAAGCAATGCAAATTGTTTAGATACATCTCCATATTGGAGATTAATAAATTCAATATTTTTCAATTTAAATAATGGAATAAGATCATTTAATTCACAGTTTTTATCCTTTCCTGCAGAGCTTGTCCATGATATTCCACATAATAATTTATCTTTCTTTTTATATTTTTTTCTAATCTCATCTGTTAATTGTTTATAAGCAATTAATTTATAATTTGTGTTATTAAAAAAATCATCAATATTCAGTCTTAAATATTTACCAATACTTCCAATTTGTATTTGAAGGTCAAATGTTTCTTTTATCTTAGGAATATGCTCTAAGCTTATGATATTGAAATGAGGAAAAGATCTTTGCAGTAGCTTAACTATTTTACTGTTCACTGCAAGAGTTGTATTTTTTGGATCAAAATTATTCTTATCAATCATACTGGCATAAAGAATTTGGTCGCCTATACCTTGTTCGCCCCATATTAGTAATTTTTGGTTTTTAGGTGAGGATGGTAACCATTCTGGAATACCTTTTAATATGCAAATTAATTCATTTCTATCTAAATGATTTCGTGATTCATAATTCATCCAACCTTCTTTAAAATTACCAACACCTAACTGTAAGTTTCCCAGGTTATGCATTGCATAATAATTTTGAGGATTAATTCGCAAAGATTTTACAAAGTATTCCTCTGCTTTATTAAAATTATTGTGATGCATATATACAAATCCGAGATTACTCATTGCTTCAGAGCTACGCGGATATTGTTTAAGAACATC
>ERZ802830.1804-NODE-1804-length-20045-cov-5.71121_pt1 | contig 20045 bp, 21 predicted proteins | sample MGYA00345654_ERZ802830 | MGnify/ENA primary metagenome ERZ802830 (study PRJEB30503, sample SAMEA104212375) | marine metagenome | biome: Westerlies Biome; feature: [SRF] surface water layer (ENVO:00010504) within the epipelagic zone...; material: water...
AAGAAGGTATCTCCTAATGCACCAAAAGGATTTTTTTCTTTCGGTCTAACTTCAAACTTAGGTAACTCATGTGTTGCTTCTGGAGTTGGACCATACTGTAGTATTTCAACTCTGTCATTTATAAATTCATCACTAGGATTAAACAAGTGTTCAGGCATACCGTTTCGTTTAATGTCATTGCCACCATACGGAGAATATCTAGCAGGTTCTCTATCTGTAGCATCAATAAATTTAATATAATCTTTTACATGCAACTTTCTTAATTCAGGGAACTTCTTTAATACATGTTGTATTTCGTCAGCAGTGTCTAATTGTGTTTGTCTTCCAGTTGCATCTGAATGATATACTTCTACATACATAGGTTGTTCTGGTGACCAACTAATTGCATATGACTCACCTTGCTCTGCATCTTTAGGGACAACTATGTAGTTACGCATAGTTTTAACTTCATTGGCGATTGAGTTGTAATAGCCACGATTTCTTTTTCCATCAGGAACTACTACTTTACCGTAATCTCTTACAACATTTGTGTTGTAATCTTTTACTTTTGGTTCTAGCAAACTAGTATTTTTATAAAAATCTTTTAGTTCTGGGTTTTGTTCTAAAAATGATATAGATGGTAAAAAATCTAATGCTTGATCTTCTCTATCATCCGGTGATGAATATAATCGATGTAATTCAGGTTGCATTTCAGCATCGCCATACACTTCCCCTTCCCTGTTATGCAATGTATGACTATCATTTCTACTAATACTACCTAGTCTATCTATATTAGCCGGCTGAATAGAATCTACTTCCCCTGTTCTTAAGTCTCGGTTAATTATTGTAGCAGTATTTTGTTCTGTATTAGTAATATAATCTCTAACAGGTTTGCCGTCAGATGTCATATGACTTTTAATTTTAATGTTACCTTTATCGTATAGTTTATATGGTAAATATGCGGCAACCTTTCTTAAAGAATTCTCCATGTGCTTTCTTTTTTCTTTTGCACCTAGATCACTGGGTAGATTTTTATTAACATCTTTAATATATTTTTGTACACTTTTACCAAACACTTCAACTAATTCAGGATGTTCTAATGTAAGTTCATATGGATTTAAAGTGTGATATCTTTTTTTGTCGAGTATGTCAGCGCCTTGCCCTTCTTTATCTCTAAAAGGACTAGTACGTAGTGCTTCTATTTCTATTGGACGTTCAGTATCATACCTATCATCCATTGCTATTCTTAGTGAAGTTTTATGACCATGTTGATCAGTCATAACAACTATATTACCATGCTGTTCTATTTTTGCTTTATTTTTTGTATCAGTAACAATAGGATCAGATTGAATATTAGAGCCTTTAACTCCAAACTTAGTTACAAGTTCTGGATAGTCATTAAACAAGTCATGTTCTTGTATAGTATTCAACTCACTAGAACCATATGAATTAGAATTAGATAAATTATAAACTTTCATACCGTCATCAGTATTTTCCATACCGTAGATTTGATCAGTCTTATCAGTAGGCTTCATCAAGTAGTAAGGCTTATCATTTTTTCTGTATTCTTCTACATTAAAGTTTGATCCTTTATGAACTCTTTTAGGTTTTTGTAACCATATAAGTCCAAACTTTTCTGCTTGTTCTTGGAACGCATCTTTTAGAGCCGGATAGTCATCTGCTAGTTTAATTAATTGGTTTTGACTTAAATAAGAATCTGTTTCATCTGCCACGACACCGTCTTCAAAGTGAAATTGATATTTTTCTCCTGGATGCTTAGGCTTACGTGGCATAAACATATAGAGTGGACCTCTACTAGTATATGAAGCAAAATAATTATGACCGCGTGTTGCGGCTGTACACCAACGAGTTCCTCTACCATAACGACAAGATGCTTCTTTATCGTTTGGTCGAACAATTAATATACCTTTTTCATCATAGATTATATCTGCGTTATATTGTTTTTTCTTACCTTGATCATCATCGATTAAATCGTTAGGATACTTATCCATATCATTCATAAACGTATCGAAATCTTTGTACTGACCAATATCATTATTATCTAAATGATGTTTGATTTTTAATCTATGAAATTTATCTAAGTAGTCAGCAGTAGTTGATTCTACATCTTCCAAAGAATCATCATTGTTAATATATGTTCGTGCTAACCACTGTACATAGTTCTTGTTTGGAGTAGGATCTGCTTCTTCAAGTTTATTTAAAATTTTAACTGCGAGTTGATTCTTTAAGATGAAAGCCTGCTCTTTAAACTTTGCCATTACTTTTTCTACTTTTAATTTTTCAGCCGGAGTGTTGTCAACAGTCAGTAATGTAGCATTAGCAGTATGATATCCTTCTTCTGCTTTACCTAAAGCATCTACAATCTTTTTAGTTGCTGGTGCTAATTGCTGTGGGTTTCGTATGACATCTTTTGCAAATCGTGCAACCAAAGGTTCACCCATCTTTTTAACTGTGATGTCTTGCTTATATTCTAGTATGAGGTTTTCAAATTGACTAGAGAGCATGTTTACTCCCTATTGGTCTTTAGTGTACTTCGTATCATCCATTGATGTTTGTTATGTGCATCTAAACGTTCTGCAATAAAATTAGAAATACCATAATGTTTTGTTGCTTCACATGAATCATAACATACATGAAGATGTTCAATTATGATTTCATTATCTGTATACAATTCTGCAAACATTAACTCTGCTCTAGGTATTTTTAATTGATCTGGAATCAATGATAATTCAGCATAACGTGAAATAGAACCTGGAGTGTATGCTTCTAGTGTACGAATGTATTCGGCAGTTCTATCGATTGCATTTTCATATACTTCATTGTTTAAGTCATCAAAGAATTTGTGATATTGTGGAAAATTAGAGCCTTCGATATTCCAATGAAAGTTTTGTGCTTTTATAACAAAAGCATATGATGTTGCTAATAGTATTTTAAGGTTCTCTGAGAGCATTATATTCGTTCCTGTTACATGTATTTATCGATTAGTTCTTCGATGGTTGTATTTACCTTAAGTACGGGAACGGCATCTGTTTTAAAAAATTTCTTTTTTATTAATTCTTTATAAGCATCATATCTATGATGTCCATTTACAATATAACCCATTTTATCAACGACTAGAGGTTTGTGTTTGCCTTTCTTTAACATCTTTATAGTTTTATTTGTAAGACCTTTAACACGTTCAGTCTGTACGGGCTTAAGTTTATCTATTGATATATGCATTTCTTCAAAGTCTACATCTTTAAGGTCATCTATATTGAGTTGTGGGAGATTATCTCTTGCCCAATGTTTATCTTCTACAAATGCTAGTTCTTTTTGTTTACTAGGAGATAGACTTCTGTCTGGTCTATTTGATAGAACACCGGGTCCTTTTGGAGATAGTATATGACATTGTTTTGCTTTCTCTCCATTGATTATACTAGCAACCCATTTGGCTTCGCCCATAACAATATCAGCATCAATAGCAACTGCTGGCTTAGTAAGAAAACCAAATTGCATAATATATTTTTCATAGCCTAAATCAGATACAGATGTTGCTTGTACTTTAGGAATAGACATTTGCCATGTCTCATTAATTTTATCGATAATGTTTTGGGGTAATTTTGTGAGTAACTGTAAGTTTTCTGTGTTTTGAAGTAGACCGTAGTTATCTAAACGTCTAAGCCCTTTGTACTCCATTTCACTGATAAAGTTTTCTCCTTGATCAATGTTGTTAACATACTTCTTTAATACTTCTTGTTGTAAATCTTCAGGCCAATCTTTGTCATTCATCATATCTAGCATTTGAGTATGATCATTGAACATTTCACCTTGTTCTTCAGTTGTCAGAGAGACATTTTTTTGTGGCCCACGATATTTGAATTTATCGTATTCTTCTTCGTATGTTGTAGGGTAAGGAATACCTAATGATGAACCGCCTGCGCCTGCAGATCCGGGTGTGCCGCCTCCTGATGACCCTCCCATTCCTTCTTGCAATTCACGTAATCGCATGAGATACTTAAAGAGTACTGTCGGCGTCTACTTCAATATCATATACTTTAAAGTAGTCTGCTTCTGTTGCTCCACAAACATTGCCGAATTGACAATTAGGACCGTTCCAATTATATAAATTTTGCGGTGCCCCTGGTGACCAACTAGTACTTTGCCAACGACTTAAGTTTAACCAATATCCTTGGGCTCTACTTTCTGCCCAACGTTTGAGTTGATCATCGTCAAATGTTGTTGAACCTGGATATCCGGGTCCCATTGTATATACGACTGTTGATAGTGATCCTTGCTTGATAGTTACAGTCATGCCTGAATCATCTAAGTCAACTACAAAGTCTACAGGTTGTTTAACATCAATACCGTTCCATGATACTAGACCTTGTGATTCTTCTAAGTTAATAAAACATTGATTGTCTGTTGTTGAATAACTTAACTGAAAGTTCTGTGGGGCAGATGCACTACCGTCACCGACATGCATTGTATGTTGAAAGACTACATTATTGTTTACTTCAAAGAAGTCAGTTTCTTGGCAGTTCCAGTCTGCGTTATTTCCACCAGCATCACAGTAATTATCCCCTTTAGGTTGTAGACTAGGCTTGTTTGGATTGTTTACCATATAAAAAGTACTAGTAACAAAGTTACCAGAAACATTACTTAAGTCTGCTGTAAAACGAATTTGTGAAATGTTTGTATAGCCTTGCTCAGATACAACTCTTCCACCACATGATGTAGATGCATCTCCAAATTGTATTGATCCTTCACTGTGAGTAACAGTTCCGCAATCTGTGTAATCAACATCAAACGTAGGTTTAAATGTTGATGAAGTATCAGTGTAAGTTACATAATTAGCATAGCCTATAAAGCCAACTACAAAAGCCGCTACAAATGTTAATACTGCTTTTTTCATTATGAGACCTCTATTTTAATTTCTGATAACGAATGACCTTCATCTATTGCGGCAATAGTAAGTTCTATCATTCCGGCGCCTGATACTATAATATCATCTATACCATCTGCGCCTTTTATATCTTCTTTAAGATATGTAAATGATGCTTTTTCATTAGTCTTAACTTCTTTTGAAAATACATCACTATCGCATTTAAGTTCAATTAACCAGTCATCACATGCTTTTAATTTTGCTTCATCTGATGAGTCATAGAAATGTTCTAAGACAGTTACGTTAATCTTTGCTTCTTTTATAAAGTCTTCAAAATAATGACCATTAATAAATGCTCCATCATCGTTAAGCGGAGCAACATATTCTTTTGGAGTATCTGTTTCTATTGCTTCTATTAAAAAGTTATCTAAGTCTGTCATTATCTTTCCTCGATTGGGTTGATATAATCTATATCTTTAATATCGTCATCGCCCGGGCGTCCATCAAAATCAACATCGCCTTTACCTAAGTCAAGTCTCATTTTATGATTGCCGATGCGTCTCTTAACATCTTTCATTTTTGCTTCGTCGCCTCTTTCTTTTGCAACCATATAAACTTGTGTTAACTGTTGCAACTGATGACTTTGATCATAAATTTTTTGTGCTTGATGATTGTTTAATCCTAATAAACCACCTAGTAATATAATACCTGCTAGTGCTTTACGAATATTGCCATTGCCTTCTGTTAATTCTTCAGGAGAATAATAATGTCTTGGTGTACCTTTAAATTGAATATCTGATCCGGGTAAGACATTTTTAATAAGACGTTCATACTTGTTCATATCTTTCTTTTCAATCGGAGTAGGCATTGCTAACTTACCGTCGATATACATTAAGTATAAGATGTCATCATACATCTCCATGACTTTGCCCATGCTAGATTTCTTTTTTGAATCTTCAAAATTATAACCATGAGTGGGCTTGTCCATAATTTTGCTCATGCTAGACTTCTCTTGTCTATCTTCGGGACCTTTGTCATAAGGTTGAGGTGATCTTTTAGTAGGATGATTGTCGTAGTATTTTGGCTTTCTTGGTTTGTTTTTTCTATCTTTAAAAATATTATCGAATGCATTTTGATCAGGTATATCCATTGCTTCTGACATTGCTGATTCTATATCTTTTGCAAGTTTATCATCTGGTTTCACATTTGCTATAGATTTTTGAATAAAGTCTGCTGATTCATCTGCTTTGACACAATTATTAACTCTAATACCACCTTTCATCTTAGTGCCTTGCTTTTTGTAGCCTTTCCAGCACTTAGGATCTAAACGTTGACCTTCATCGATTTCTTCTAATTCTTCTACTTTATATTGTAAGTCACGTACAAAGTCTTCAAAAGGTTCTTCTAATTTATAGACAGCCTGTTCTAAATTGTTAAATGCTTTTCTTACATCATCTTCAGCATACTCAAGTTCTTTTTCTGGAAGACCTATTGCTTCAGCAATGTCACGTATCTTACTAGAAATTTCCATAACTAAGTTATCTTGTGATAGATACTTTATGTTTTTTGTTATGTCTTGGACTGCTTGATTGAATTGGCGATGACTCCTAGAGTCACTTCTAGTTCCCAATATTGATTCAACATTTTCTAATTTTGCTATAAGTTCTGCTGAAGAATTTTCTGCTATCTCAACGTTTTCGTTTAGTCCTCGTAATATCGAACTCATTTATCCTACTCCAGATGTTGACTGTAACTGACCACCCGGATAACTTGAACTGGGTCCGCCATATGGTTCTTTGTCTAATTTGTTTCTAGTATTGATACGATCATCTGCGCCATTGCCATATGCGGCAACTTGATCTTCATGCATTTGCATTTCATACTGTAATGATTCATTAACTGAATTGAGATAGTCATTTGCTAGAGTAATATAAGACTGCATCCAGCCTTTGATACCTTCTTCTTCACTTCTATCTTTTAAGCATTCCATAATCTCTCTTGCATTTTTTGCTGTTGCAAAGAGATCAGCCTTAGCCATTTTAACTTCGTGGTCTACTCTGCTTTCACCATGCTTTACAAAGCCTGTCTTGCGATCTTTGCGTTTAGTACCAGGTATTACAAGAACTTCTTGTTCTAATACTTCTGCTTCTTGCACAGACTCTTTGGGATCAGGAATAGCATTTAGACTGTGATCAGGTTGATAATACCACATGTAACTTCCATGTCTACCACCTGAATGGGCACCTTTAACATAACCTGCCATTTCCATTGCATCATTGCCATCAATGTTATTTTCTACTGCCCAATCATAGATATATTTTGATCTAAGTTTATCATCAAAATCTCTAAAATATCTAACAATGTCTGCTCTTTGTTCGGCTTCATTAATCTTCATTTGCTTACGTGCTTGGACAGAATTAGCATATTTGCCCTTTGATTTTTTACCTGTCAGTAAGTTACCTGCTTTTTTACCATTGTAAATGCTAGGATTGCGAGATTGTGTACTCATTGGAGATGCTACAGATGCAACTGATCCTGATCCTGTTGCACCAGCAGATGCGTTTTCTGTTATTTCGTTAAACTTCATTGATATCAATCCTTTGTTAATATAAGTATTTATCAATAAAGAGGAATACAGTAGGAAAAATGCCCCTTGGGAGAGGGGCACTTCTACTTAGTTATATAGTTTAGGAACTATATTTACGGATTAACATCTAATGTGACGTTACCATCTTCATTAGGAGTTAATTCTGCTTCAGCCGCTAACTTTTTCTGTTCTTGGTCTTGAACATACATGGGGCCAATGTTGTCGAGTAAGAATTGTTGATTCTCCATGCAGAATACATATGAACCTGAATGTCTTAGTAAGACACGTTTGTCCATAAATATCTGTCCACCGATATCACGCCAGTTCTCACAGAATGTCCAGTCTTCTGAATAATAACGATTCTGTCTTACAGCAGTATCGAAATATGTTTTTAAATATTGATCATAGACTGGATCTAATCCGATGTCATTTTTATATTGCTTCACAGCAGGATGACTATTTAGTTTTGCGAATACGTCTTTCTTAATCAATAAGAATCCTGTACCTGCTTTAGATACTTCTTGGAATCCGTCTGGGCCTTCTTCAGCACCATCAAATCCATTTACTACCCACTTGATCGGCATAGTCTTCATTGGATACAATCCACCGATGACATCAACGTCTCTGTTTAATAATACTAGTAAGTGCCAAGGTTCCCAACCAATGTCTGCATCAATAAACATTAAATGTGTTGCATCTGGCATATGTAAGAATTTAGCAGTCAATGTATTTCTTGCTCTACTAATCAATGATTCATTAACCATTGTCTCTAATGTCCAATCAATGTTTAATTGACGTGCGGTGTTTGCCCACTTGATGAATGACATGAATGTAGATTCAGTCAGCATTCCACCATAGCAAGGCATTGCTATATGTACTTTAGTTGTGCGTAGAAAATCTACATTAACTTGTACTTGTCCTTCTTGTGGTGCAGGAGGCGCCTCATTAATTTCTTCAACTGCTTCTTTCAGTTGATCTAATGGGATATTAGCCTCTTCTTTCTTTTGTGTAACTTTCTTAGACGCCTTCTTAGGGGCGGGTTTTTTGCGACTTGGCATTGTTTATAACTCCTAATATTAAATGTAGTTGCTTGTATATAACTACTATTATTTACTGTAGGAATGCCTGGTCAAATTATTTTTCTTCGATATAATCAGCAGTTTCGGATAAATCAATCGTGTTCCAAAATGCTTTAGGAGTCAGTTTAGGAGTCTGCTGTCTTAGTACTCTAGGTGCTTGTGTATCTCTCCAACCACCAAAGTATTCTTTAAGTTGAACTGTTTTAACCTGTAGTTTTTCTACTAAGTCATCTCTATCAAATGGAAAATCATCATCGTCTGGATTGTAATCTTCAATGTATTGAATAAGTTCTTTTGTTTGCTCAAATGCATCTTTCATTGCTATAGGCATCAAACCTAACTGTTCCAGTTCAGCAAATTCTTCATGCAATCCGAATAGAGTATTTTGTATTACTTTTAAATAGTTTTCTTGTTGTTCTCTACGTCTAGTGTATATGCCTTGACGAGCAGATTTATATTCTCTCTGCCTATCTAAATCGATTACATTGCTTTTTTTGTCTGGGAAGTTAAGAACATTATCTTTTTCTTCTTCAAAGAGTTCAAACAATTTACGATGTAAGTCCACTGATTTAGATTTTTTATCATCGTCAGTTTCTTTAATCATGTTACGAATTTTATCTATACTTTCGTTGTATCTATATCTACCTTCTGTTTGCATCATTTGAGCAAGAACAGCATTAACAATTGATCCTTTATTATCCATGTTCAATCCTAATGGCTCTCCCATAAAATAATCTAATTCTTGTGTACCAAGATCGTCATGGCTAACACCTTCTAATGCTCTATAAAGTTCATCATAATCTAAATCAGGACGACTAGTTGCTAAATCTAATAACCATTCATATGCGGCAACTGCAATATCTTTTCTTTCTTCGCCTTCATTGAATCCTTGTCTTCTACCGTTTAAGTTTGGTTTATCTGTTAATGGCATTTCAATTTCTCCACCTACTCCTACTTTTTGTGCATCATGGTTCCAATATTGCTTTGATTGATCTGGACTAACAAAGGTCTCGTTTATCGGTTCTTGGTATGCCTGTTGTATTAGTTTACCCATAGCATCATCTACTGAAACAGTATACTTTCTTCCTTTCTTATCTACTATATCGATGTTATTAATTTTATCATCAACGTCTACTTTATATCCTTTAGATTGTAACGTTGCTTTAGTATATCTGTCTCTGTCATTAAACCAATCAATTACTAAATCTTCAATATCTGTAGGCAAATCAGGTCTTGTATAATCTACTCTGTTACCTTTATCATCGATGTATGCCAAACCTTCGTTTAAAGACATACCTTTACTTAATAACTTTACTACGTTTTTAATTAATTTATCATTGCCTTTAATATTAGGGTAGATGTGAGTTACAAATTCTTCTCGTTGTTCATCATTAAGACTAGGCCATGTCTCTCTGATTTGTGTAGCACTAGTAATGCCTGCAAACTCTTTGACTGGTAAGTAATCCATGTAACCTACTTTACTTAAAGGCTGTAAACCTTGATCAGTTATATGTTGAAAGTATGCCGGTGATCCGTCTTTCTTTGTCATGCCTGGCTTTGGATATTCATTGCGATCTTTTTCACTACGTACAAAAACGATTGAATCTTTATCAGGGTCATATTTGTCTGTGATTTCTTTTGGTACAAACGGAGATTTAACTTGTACAAATTCACCAGGCTGTACACCTGATATCTGTGCTAATTTTTCTTTAATTTTAAAGGGGAAAGGTCTTTCTTTTTGATTGTTACTAGCGGCCACATAGACATCACTATTGCCATACTTTTCTTTTATAGCATTATACAGTGCGGCGTGCCCTGCATGAAATGGGTGAAAACCCCCGGGCATAATAACAATATTCGCCATATTAGTAACTAATCTTTACGTATTGGACTACACCGTTATTGAAGGCTTCAAGTTTTGCTCTCATATATGTAAAGTTGCCTGTAATATTCGTATAGGTATTTGTATTTGAATTTACATTAGATGAATTGTTTGCTGTTGTATGAAAAACTTCAAACCAATCTCCGTCAGCAGGAGTTGATGCTAATGTTCCTTCTATTATAAGATTACCTGTAACTTCTGAGAAGTTATATGTTAATGTTTGTAGGTCTTGACCACCTAAAATGTATCCGGCTGCCTGAACTGAATTACCAGTTACACTATATGCATTACCAGTACCATCATTGTTATATGGTGTCTGTGGCAATAATGTTAAAATTGTTGATTGTGACATTATTATCCCCTTACTAATTCTACAATAACTGCTTCGCCAACTAACTCTTGTGCAACTGCTTCTAATTGTGATGCGATTTCATCAGTTATGATTGGTGAATCAGGAGCATCATCTTTTGCGATTTTGCTTAACTTGATTGCGACCATGTCTTCGACTATCTTAGCCATAATTATCTCCGTGTTATTAGAGTATTTATGCTTATCTAGTCTGTAGTTAAGATTATGATGAGTTAGGGTTGTCTTCTACTTCGATAATACCATCATCGCCTACTTGTGCAATTTGTTTTTGAGTTGCCGCAAATGCAATTTCTTTAGTTTCATCGTCAATTAAACACATGACATTGGCATCTTTAATTTTCTCAAATAGAATCTTCTTACTTAGAGGTACTCTAATAAGTTCATCGATCTTTCTTGCTAGTGGTCTTGCACCTAATTTTGCATCATAACCAACTTTTGCAAGATGTTCTATTGCATTTTCATCAAAGTTAAGAGTGATGTTATGTTTATCAATCAATGCTGTCTGTAGGTCAGCAACAAATTTAATAACAATCTTTTTAACAGATAGTTGATCAAGTTTACCAAACTTACAAACCATGTCAAGTCTATTTCTAAACTCTGGCTTGAAGAAGTTCTTCATTGCTTTTTCATCTTCGCCTACTTTGTCTGTATCACCGAATCCAATGTTTGAACGTTCACCGTCTGCACTACCTAAGTTAGATGTGAGAATAATTAAACAGTTCTTACATGATACTTGCTTACCATTAGACCCAGTAATCGTACCTTCGTCTAACATTTGTAAGAAGATATTAAAGATATCAGGATGTGCTTTCTCAACTTCATCAAACAACATGATTGAATGAGGTTGCTTACTCAAATCTGATATTAAACGTCCGCCTTGTACTTGTGAATCACTGAATCCTACATAACCCGGGGGAGGTCCTATCAAACTGCTTACACTGTGCTTCTCTGAATACTCGGACATATCGTATTTGAGTAGTGGCATATCTAAGTTACTAGACAGCAATTTAGCCAATTCTGTTTTTCCCGTGCCTGTCGGTCCTAAAAATAAGAAACTTGCGATAGGTTTAGTCTCGTTGCCGATTCCTGCAAACGATACATAAACTCTTTCGATTACGTTATCAACTACATCATCTTGACCATACAACTTACTCTTAACATTAACGTCTAAGTTAGTAATACGATCTACATTGTCCCCTTTAAGTTTGTCAGCAGGGACGCCTGTAAACTTCTCTACTTGATCTAAGATTAAAGACTTAGTTATGTCTACACCTTTGCTTTCTAGTACACGTTGTTTTGCACATGCGGCATCAAGTAAGTCAATAGACTTATCTGGATTCTTTCTTTCATGTATATATCTGTCAGCCATTTCAACTGCGGATTCGATTGCTTCTTCTGTGATATTAACTTCATGGAAGTCATTTAATCTTTCTGATAAGCCACGTAAAATTCTAACTGTAGTATCATGTGAAGGTTCATCAATTGTTACACGATAGAATCTACGCATTAATGCTCTGTCTTTCTCAAATGATTCGTAATACTCTTCCCATGTTGTTGATGCAATAACTTTAAGTGTGCCTTTAGTAATAGCAGGCTTAATCATGTTTGCAAAATCAACTGATCCATTTGATGTTGATCCTGCACCACCCATAGTGTGTGCTTCATCAATGAATAAGATACAATTCTTTTTAACTTCTAAAGCCATAATGACTTCTTTAACTTTTTCTTCAAACTCACCACGATACTTTGATCCAGCAAGTAAGTTACCAATCTCTAATGAATAAACTTCATGTCCTTCTAAGAACTCTGGTACTTCTTGGTTAACAACTGCTGATGCAATCCCTTCTGCGATTGCAGTTTTACCTACACCTGGGTCGCCTACCATCAATACATTTGCTTTAAATCTTTTTGCTAGAACATTAATGATATCATCAATTTCACTTACACGACCTATGACAGGCTCTAGTTTATCGTCTCTAGCCATTTGAGTCAAGTTAGTTGTGTATTCTTCTAAGATTTCGTCTGCTTGTTCTGCACCGATTTGTTGCGAATCTTGGTGTCGATAATGCTTCTGCCAAAAGTCAATAAACTGAGCCTTAACTACGCCATACTTTAATAAGAAGTAATGTGCATGAGTATTGCCTTCAGTTGCTATTGACAAATATAAATCGATAGTAGTAACTTGTCTACGTCCTGTAAATAGAACCTGAGTGACACCTCTGTTCATTACACGTTCTAATGAATTTGTTTTCTTAGGTACGCACTCTGGATCTTTAGACTCAATAGCATGTAGTCCATTAAGATATGCTTCTATCTCTCCGATCATTAAATCAGTATCAACATTAAACTGACTTAATACTTTCTTAAATGGTGGGTGTGTTACTAATGCATGTAGTAAATGCTCTATAGTAACATATTCATGGTTGAAAGACTTTGCCTTCTCAACTGCCTTAGAGATAATGTTTTCGATTTCTGGTGATGTGTTCAAATTTTTGTTCCTCTATATATATTTAGTTGTCTTTCAAGTCTTGTATATCTTTATATTTTATAATGGCATCTATAACACCTTGCTCTATTGTATCTGGAATGATACCTTTTAGCAAGATTAATTGGTCACCAAATTGCCCAGAAGTTATACTAGGTCCACGTGGATCACAAATAGGCATACCTTGTCCTGCCAACTTGATTTGTGTATTTGGTTGTGTTCCTCCTGCTATTTTCACTTTCATTACTTTTCCAGAGATAGTAGTAAAGTTAAATGTTGTTCCTACAATCAAATCTAATACAGAAATATTATGCGAACATACTAAATGATGTCCATCTCTTTCAAACAAAGAGTCAGCCATAACATAAAAATCAATAAGCACTGTACTGTTCGGTTGTACTAGATTATCATACTTTGTTTGTTGTCCAGTCTGTACACCCTTTGGTATATTAACGTTGACTACTTTTTTACCTTGCGGTGTATTAAGTTCTAATGTTTGACTTCCACCTGTATATGCTTGACGTAATGTAACATTTAATGTTGTTCTATACATTGGTCTTTGTGGTTGACGTGGCTGTCTACGTTGACCAAAGATATCACCAAAGATATCACCGAATGGGCTGTTGTCCCCAAATGGATTTCCACCTTGTTGAAATTGATTGAATGGATTTGGATTGTCATACTCTGCTCGTTTCTGCGGGTCACTTAGAGTATCATATGCTTTTTGAATCTTTTTAAATTCTTCTTGGTCACCACCTTTATCAGGATGATGTTTGGACGCAAGTTTGCGATATGCAGTTTTAATTGCTTTAACATCGGATTGAGGCGTGACGCCTAATGTTTGATAGTGGTCCATGCTATATTATAACAGCCACATGTGCAGAAGTCAATTGTTTATTTGCCCGTTAGATGCCGGCTGCGGCTTGAATGCTTTTGATATATTCGTCTTTAGGTTTATCAGATTCTTTGTGATCTAAGCCGGCTTTAAGTCTCATTTCATTGAGTTCTTCATCGACATTTTTTTCGATTTCATATTTGGCTGGGTTTAAGATAATTTTTTGTTTCATAATATCTAACTCTAGTGGGTAATCTTCACCATCAATGTTAAGAGTATAATCTTCGACAGGCATACCTGTTAATGTTTCCATGTCTCTAACTAATCCTAACAATCTACGTGCTACCCATGAACGTCTTTCCATTTCAACAAAGACTAACCATTTGTTAGGTTCAAGTTCGCCTTCTGAAATACTTGCATCTAAAATATATTCATAGCCTCTTTCAAACCATGTCACTAAATCTTCTGCTACTAATTTTGATTTAACCATGAATGTTACTGTAACTATGTCTTCATCACTACCCATCTTAGCGGCATATTCATCAACAGAAACAATAGGAAAAACTTGATTTTCCATGTCTAAGTAGTTTAAACTTTCAGTAATTATAGTCATTAGATTTGAAATGCTCCGCCATCATTTGGTGCGCCTGCTGTCATATCATCGTCTGCCATCATGTCATCTGCGCCTGCATCGTCTTCTGATTTTGTTTGCTCTAAATCATTGTCATATGCATCTTCAATTTCTGATAGATCGATTGTGTCTTCTGCAATGTCAACACTTCCTTCTTTAATATCATCCATCAATTCAAAAGGTATTTCGATTTGCATAAACCAAACTTTGTTTTCTTGCATTTTAGGATAACGACTTCCTGATTGAAAGTCTTCATATGATGTGACTGCTACAGGAACTTCAATCTTAGATTTCATCATTTTAACATTACAACCTATAGTTGCAAGTCTTAATGTTGCTCTTGGATCAGGCATAAGTTTGTAAGGCCACATAAAAGAACATTTACATGTGTAACGTCCAACATCGGGTCCTTGCACTAACTCACCATTGATCCAGTTTTTGTAAGCATAGATATCTGCTTCATCTAAAACTCTTTCAAAATCCAATAGAGTATTCATCGATCCATCAGACATATAGATATTCTTAATCGTATCTACGATGCTAATAAAGTCAATGTCTTTGAAAAATGAATCTGCTTGTTTCCTAGCAAGATTGTCGCCTGTTATTGCTTTAGTCATACTAGTATTTATCTCTCCGAGATCGCAAAAGAATTTTACGATACTTTGCTGGATGCTAGTATTTATCACAAAGTCGCATTTCCTAATCCATTGACTCTTTACTCACCGTTATCCGGTAAATATTTAGTGAGAACAATTTACATTTTGTTCTCTAATTTAAATCACATAGGAACAAATTTATGAGTAAACGCAAAACTGGAGCACTTAGGAAAAAACATGAACCATACAGACACAGGGAAACTCAAAACAGCGCCGAGGACACATTCTACATGAACTCCTCAAAATCCATCGACTTTAGCAAGTATAGAAAAAAGCAACAGTCACGTAGACCAATCGAATTAATACCCCAGAGTATAAATCAGGAAAAATATATTATAGCATTAAATGACCCTGAAACAGATATCGTTATGGCTAGTGGCCCTGCTGGAACAGGTAAAACCTACTTAGCAATGTTGGCGGCAATGAGAGCATTAAGATCGGGTCAGTGCGATAAAATACTATTAACACGCCCTGCTGTTGCTGTAGATGACGAAAAACATGGATTTTTACCAGGTGACTTAAACTCAAAAATGGAACCGTGGGTAAGACCTTTATTTGACGTAGTACGTGAATACTATTCACAGAATGAAATCGAATATATGTTAAAGGAACAAATAATTGAAATAACACCTTTAGCATTTTGTCGAGGCAGAAACTTCAAACACTCTTGGATTATACTAGATGAGGCTCAAAACGCAACACCGTCACAAATAAAAATGTTAATGACAAGGATTGCTGAGGGTAGCAAAATCATAATCAATGGTGATGTTGAACAGACTGACCGAAAAACATATGATAATGGGCTCCTCGATTTACAAGACAGAATCGATCTACACAAAGTACCAGGCATGAAAGCATGTACATTTGATCGAAAAGACATACGGAGACACAAGATTATTGAACACGTATTAAAGATGTATCAATAATTTCATAGGTCCATATAAACCAAAAGAAAGGGCCGTTTTAGGCCCTTTCACTCTGAATGTATTTGCCCCTACAAGGTCTTTAATTTTCTATTCAGAACACTTTCAGCATATGCTGGATATGCAAGATAAGGATGTGTAACTTGCTTTTCAATTTCCCATGAGTTTTGTTTCTTAACAAAACTTGAATAATACTCGTCATTAAATCCTGCTTCAAAATAAGTGTGCGTTCCAGTAGGCTCAAATTTTAAATCTAATAGATCAAAAATATTACTATCAAAGATTGTTTCTTTATCACTAATCGTATAGTTTGTATTATATAGATAGCGGTTAGGATCAATTTTTTTATTGTTTAATTTAAAATAATCAATTAAATGTTTATCCATTTTACTATCATCAAAGTCTTCTAATGTGACTGGCTTTTGCTGTAAGTGTTGCATCTTACATGATATAAGTTTTAAATTATTAGGAAAGATATTATGTATTTGTTGTTTTTGACAATTATCTAAGAAAAATAAAAGCCCTTCAGTCAATGCACAATGACCAAATAACTCATGTATATAAATATCTCCTTTTGGTAATTCGTCATTAAAGATATCTATGTTTAACACTTCAACTTGATCTGTAGTTCTGTATTTGTTTCGTAAGAAGTTATAGGATTGATAGTTTAACTCACAACTATAAATCTTCGTTGCACCATATAATATACTTAACCAAGTAAAGAAACCTGATCCTGCGCCGCAGTCAACTACAACTTTGTCTTTGACGTTTTCCTTAATGTACTTTATATATGCATTTGTTCTATTGCTATCTAATAGCATTTCCCAAACATACATATTGGGTACAAAATCATTCATTTTATTTTTTCTTTGATTTCTTTTCGATTGGCGCTTCTTTCTCTAACTGCTCAATCAATTTAGGATAGATTCTTTTGTAGTATTCAGACATCTGCTCAAATGTAGTATCATGGTTATTACCTTCGATTACACATTTATGAATAGAATTATCAGAATAATCCATGATCACATTTTTAGTGTTCATGTCTGACTTTTTAAGTTTACGTGAAGTTTGCACCAATTCGTCAATCTGACCATTTGGTTTGCGAATGTATTGTATTAATAAGTATCTCATATCAAATATTTATACCGTTAAGAAGTCAACTCAACTAAAGTTGCGGCAAGTGATATCTCTGGGATACCTACTAAGGGTAAATTTGCTAGACCGTTTCTAATGACAATAATATTTGCATCACGTTCTTCATTACTTGCACCGAACAAGTCTAAGTTATCATACATCCAACGATATGTATCTTCAATACGAGTAGGATACAATGCAATATATTGCATCAATTGTTGTCTTGCTTCGATTAAATTACCGCTTTTAAACAAGTTTGTTGCTTCTACTAAGAGTTCATCTTCACTCTGTCCTGCACTCTGAGGGGGCCTGAGAGCGCCGGAACCGCTGTTTACTTGCACTTGATTGAGACACTTACGTAAGTCAGGATAAGTTGCACGAACAAATGTATCTAATACATCTAATTCAAACTCAACATTTTCTGTGACTAACACAGTTGCCGCTCTTGCTGTAAACTCTGTCATATCAGGCTTTGCAATATGATACTGATGACAACGAGACTTGAGTGCAGGAATGATCTTATGGGCATAGTTACATGTGAGAATGTATCTTACAGTCTCATGGTATGACTCCATATCATTTCTTAAGGCTGCCTGCGAGGGCTGAGTTAAATAGTCAGCCTCGTCTAACAACACCACCTTGAACTTGCCAAACGGCATAGTCTGCACAAAGCCATTGATCTTTTCACGTAGCATGTCTATACCATTCTCACGTGAAGCATTGATCGTTAGCACATCATATTCTTCAACACCTAACTCATGTATAAGCAATTTTGCTAGTGTTGTTTTACCAGTACCCGGATCACCTGACATCAATAAATGAGGGAAACTACCTTCACTAATCCAGTTTTCTACTTGATTCTTTTGATTTTCATCAGTAAAGACATAGCCGTCTACTGTTTTAGGACGATACTTTTCTACCCACAATTGATTCTTCATTCATACCTCTTAGAATTTAAGTTATTACAGATATTATACAGGATTAATGAATAGATGTCAATCATTAATTGAGTAAAAAGGGCAACAATGTGCCCTTTATTTTAGCCTTCCCAACCTGCATCATCTTCGTCATAAACACCGTCATTGTTTGAATCACAGGCACGTTGCCAAGATATCATACCAAAAGTCAATCCTTCTGACCATGGGATATATGCACTACACCAAGCATGTGATCCAACAGCCATATCATCATCAGTTCCGTTATCTACTTGAACATAGTCTCGTTGACTAGTTTCTGGAAACACTTTAAACTGAATAGTTCTACCGTTACTGTAAGTTCGTTGCTGATACAACTTACCTTTAGTAACATGAATCATTTCTCCTTCTTTAAGGGTCAATGTAGAACCGTCTTCATAGTTAATAACAGTTTGAGCAGTAGCACCGAATGAAACTAGTGCTAGGGTAAAAATAAAAAATTTCATATAGTCTCCTTTAATTTTTCAATTGTATATTCACCTGAACATACACCTCAAAAACCTGAAAACTATGCTCCTTCTTTATCTCCGTATGCCATGTTTTGTTGCGGTTCATCACTAACTAGCATACAGTCTTTAAGGTCTACACAACGAATTGTTTTTTCACCTTCTTCATCTACAATGTTAATACCACGTGTCCAACGACCATGTCCAACAAGAACATACTGACCTACTTTAAGTTCAGTCATTGCGTTTGGTCCTATTGAATAGACTTGTGCCCAACGAGGCTTGATGCCGGCTGATTTCTTATCATCGTCCATTAAAATGATTCCAGACTTAAGTGTTTGTCCACCGAAGTCCATACCATGTACGATAACTTTATCGTTAATTGCTCTTAATGATTTGCAATGAATACGATTGATATTAGATTTAAGTCCTATAGCCATTTACTTTTTACCCTTCTTAGTAGATTTTGGTTTTTCTGTTACAATATTTTCTAATGCCGCTTTTTTAATTGCTTCGATATCAAAGTCTTCTTCGAGTTCTGCTAATTCAGCCTCTTCAGGATGAAGTTCACCTTCTGCTGGAAAACTATCTGGAGCCTCATCTGCTGATTTCATTACAAATTCTTCAGGCTCTACTGGGGGAATAGGAGCAATTTCTGCTTCGATAGGTGCTACATATTCTTCTACACTTTCTTGCGCCACTTCTGCTACTGGTTCGACAGTTTCTTGCACTTGCGGTGTTGATTCTTCTACTAACTTGTTTAACATCGGTGTCTCTGGATGTGCTTCGCCCACTGTTTTAGTATTTTTTTCTTTTTCTAATGCTTCAAGTTCTCTCTTTTGTTTAGGAGATAAAGGAGCATTTGGATTAGCACTCTTACTAATGTTAGGATTCTCAGGGCGTTCTTGTAAAGTTACTGCACCTTGAGTTCCCACTTGTGATGCATATGACTCTGCTACTCTTTGAGTATTTGGTCTTACTATATTGCCAGCCTGATCAATTTCATCTCCACGAGAATTAATTGCATTAATATTACTAACAGCACGTGTCTTTTCTTGTTTAGCAATCAAAGACGCCATGTCTAACGTTTTGCCTCTTGCTGTTTTGTATGTTCTTCCCATAATCTTATCCTATTTTAAAAATTCTTCGACATCTAAATCGTAGTAGATACTATTTATACGGT
>ERZ802830.1806-NODE-1806-length-20041-cov-15.0649_pt1 | contig 20041 bp, 18 predicted proteins | sample MGYA00345654_ERZ802830 | MGnify/ENA primary metagenome ERZ802830 (study PRJEB30503, sample SAMEA104212375) | marine metagenome | biome: Westerlies Biome; feature: [SRF] surface water layer (ENVO:00010504) within the epipelagic zone...; material: water...
TGATTTGATTGCACGGTGTTTCGCACCAGGTTTGTTTTCCGACCACATGCAAACGCGTGCAGTGCGGTTTTCGTACCAAGAAGAAATCCTTCTATACCAAAACAACTCGTTTTGAAGAAAAACGCTTGATCTGTCGAGATAGGTTTTTCAAGATAATATTTCTTTCTTGCATATTTTTTTGGGGAACTTTAAAGGGGACGTGGAATTATGAACACAAATTATCGCAGGGGTTTTACCCTGATCGAACTTCTTGTTGTCATTGCAATTATCGGTGTCCTTGTAGGGCTCCTTCTTCCTGCTGTTCAGCAGGCGCGTGAAGCGGCCCGCCGTGTGTCATGTTCCAACAATCTAAAGCAGCACGGTCTTGCGCTTCATAATTATTACGATGCGAATAAAGAATTTCCTATGTACATGTTTGACGGGAATCCACAAACAGGAGAGCGGAGCGTCGACATTGGAAATGGTACAGGCCATCGAGCACCAGCATGGAATATGTGGCTCGGACATAGTTTATGGACACAGATATTACCGTGGCTGGAAGAGACAACGACATACGACGCGATGGATTTGAATAAATGGTCTACCGGAGGAGTCAATGGCTCGGCTGCAATTCGCCGAAAATTTATTACGGCATTTATCTGTCCATCAGATTTGCCGTACGGAGATCCTCGATTCGGTGGAATCAATTATGTGGCCAACGCAGGTTCAACGGTCAACATCTACCGTACGGGGGGTGGAGGGGGACCCAATGGGTTACAGCCCGTTACCCCCGGTATTTATGATGGGCCAATTATGAAGCACAATACAACGACGTTCGAAGAAATAACCGATGGAACATCAAACACGATTCTTTTGTCCGAGAGTCTCAAAGGTGATAACGATGATACGCTTCTGAATCTCGAACGAGATACGACGGCCCAGATATCTTTGGTGGGTAGTGCGAACTTTCCAACAGCCGCAAATCTTGAAACCATGGGTCAGGCAGCTGATGCCGGCGCATTGACGTGGCATCGAAGTAATGCTGGTCGAGATTGGCAGCGAGGTATACCAACAAAATCAGCATTTAATACAGTCGCCCCGCCTAACTGGAAACATGTGTCTTTTGCGACGGGTGGACGATACGGTGATTCAGCAGACCGGAATGGTGTGTACCCCGCTCGAAGCAAGCACCCTGGTGTGGTGAACACAGTGACCGCTGATGGTGCCACGCATACAGTGAGCAACACTATCGACCTCACAACCTGGCAGAATCTTGGTGCCCGTCAGGATGGGAACGTAGCCAAGCTTCCTTAAAATTATTTTGTGGGGTGGTGGAACATAAGTCCCTGATGCAACTTTTGGAGAAATAGATGCGCAAAGAAATGGCATGCCTTGTACTCGGATTGAGCCTGTTCGTTGGATGTGGGGGTGGTGAAAAAGTGATTCGTGTCACCCCTCCTTCAATTACGAATCAACTTCGAGATGTTCTTGAGCAAATCGCCGATGCTGGAATGATTGACAGTTCGATCGAGTATGCCAAAGAACTTGTTGACAAGGTTGTGGCAGCTGATCCAGGTAAAGCAGGGTTGGAACAATCAGTAAATGAGCTTGAGCGTGCTCAAGGGAAAAAAACAATCTCAAAAAAAGTTGAGGAGATGCTAAACATTCTCGAGTAGCTGGGAACTCGCAGTGTAAAGCGTAGAGCTACTCTGCCGATGTCGTACCAAGAAAATAGTTGTTTAAAAATTCGCGTCGGTCAGTTTCGCAGCGTGCGTATTCAACCATAGCAAGTAGTTTCTGTTGGTCTCGCCGAAGTTTTTCAGCCAGCAACGTTTCATTTATCAGAGACTCTGGAAGTCCTCCGTAGTGTGAAATCTGTTTTTCTGTACCGGCGACCTGCTTGCTGAATTCAATTGCCCCAAATCGCTCGAGCATGAGGAGTGCACTCTCTAGACGTCGGTCATGGCGTGCCTGTCGGCCAAGAATTTTTTCATTCAGCCACTCGATGCCAAACGCATTCACTTTTTCAAGATCATGTTCGAGTACATGATCGATCTGACGATAGAAGTCAGCATCTGGATTTGCCCAACGGATGAATTCCATGAGCATCGGAAGATCATTTTGGTCGTAGAGGAGAGTACATTGTGACGGGAATCCATCCCGACCCGCTCGACCAATTTCCTGATAGTAGCTTTCGAGTGAACCAGGAACCTCGGCATGGGTGACTGTACGAATATTTGCTTTGTCGATCCCCATTCCAAACGCATTCGTAGCGAGAACAATTGGTTCTTTGCCACGAAGAAAGCGTTCTTGCATTCGCTTTCGGTCGACTGGTCGTAAGTTGCCGTGGTAACAGCCATGAGCAATACCTTCTTCTTCAAGGAGATGGCTAAACCGCTCAAGTGTTTTGATGAGTGTGAAGTAGACGATATGGCCGCCATCACCAGCCTGAAACTTTTTGAGGATGCGAAGAAGGTGCTGCAACTTATCATCTTCGCCCCAGACCTCTTCAACGAGCAGTGCAAGGTTCGGCCGTTCAATGCCTTCATGAAAAACCTGTACGTCAGCCTCTTCAAGGCCTAGTTGATGGACAATGTCCTGCTGTACCTCATGTGTCGCAGTAGCTGTGAGTGCGAGTGTGGTGGGATAACCAAGAAATTCACGTATTTCACCAACCCGCGTATAGTCTGGTCGAAAATCATGCCCCCATTGGCTTACGCAGTGTGCCTCATCGACAGCGAGTAACGGCACCTTTCGACCACCCAGTACACGACGAAACTCAGATTTCTGAAAGCGTTCCGGTGTGACATAGAGCAAGCGATATGAGCTATTTTCGATTGCACGATAGCGAGCTATCCGTGCCTCTTTGGTGAGAGATGAGTTGATAAACGTGGCATCGATACCACGAGCGTTGAGCGCATCGACCTGATCTTTCATCAGTGCGATGAGTGGACTGAGTACGACCGTCAGGCCGTCCTGTACGAGCGCAGGTACCTGATAGCAGAGACTTTTCCCACCGCCTGTTGGCATAAGAACAAGACTGTGCTTCCCAGCGAGTGTCCGTTCAATAATCACTTGCTGCGTACCACGAAATGATTGATAGCCGAAGGTCTCTTTCAAAACATCGTGGGCTGTTATTGGAGCCATTGTTAGGAATTCTACCACTGGTATGTTTTATCTGTCTGCATGCTATGGCAACCATGCCGTGCGGTGAAGGGTATCAGATAAAATGTATGTGAAGATTAATTTTTATAACCGTCATATAGGTGACAACAAGATACTGAAGGGAATGTCAGATGTATAAACCCATGTTACTTGTTGCGTTGTTTCTTTTTATAGCCCTGTGGAATGTCGCAACGGTTGAAGCTGGCCAACTGTACGAACTTTCTCAGCGAGCAAGTGAGATTGATGCAGCTGCACAAGAGCATCCAGAGTTAGGATTTATTTTCTCAGACCCGAAGACAGGGAAGCCTGCTGATATAGAGCATGCCATTGTTGATACCCGCGTGCCCTCAAAGCGTCGGCTTGTTATCTGGTTGATGGCGTATAGCCCAGAACTTTTTGACAGACTCGCAGGATATGGTCTTCATGGAATTCAAGTTCATTATGCCAACCGTTGGTTTGGAACGGTGCCTCCTGACGTTCGTGATGCGGGGGGTGTCCTTGGTCCAATCCGACTTGAGGCAGCAACTGGCGAGGACTATAGCCCCCTTGTCAGTATTCCCAAGCCTGATGGAATGAAGGAACGGGCACGACAGTTTCTCCGGTGGCTCCAAAAAGAAAATCCGCAGGGAAGGTGGGGACAATTCCTCACAAACGACCAGAGTGATCTACGATGGGAAAAGGTAATCATGGCAGGGAGTTCTCACGGATCAACGACTGCAGCCCGATTTTCAATGCATCAGTCGGTAGATCGTGTTGTGATGTTCTGTGGACCTCGCGACAACACAGAAACCTGGCAGGGCGGTCGCTCTGCGACACCGCCACACCGCTTTTTCGGTTTTACTCATGTGCTTGATAAAGGATGGCAGGAAGATCATTACTGTCGATCCTGGCAACTACTCAAATTGAATCAGTGTGGTGATGTCGTCAATGTCGAAAAGTCATCTCCACCGTATGAAAATACTCGACGACTCATCACAGACTGTGACCTCAAAGGGAATGTACGACAGGCACACTCGGGCGTTGTTCCAAAGCAGAGTGCTTTCAAGAATGCAGAAGGTGTGTTTCGTCACGAAGCAGTATGGAAGTATCTTTTTCTGCATCCCGTGGACAAAATTGGTGAAGCAGTTGGGCAAGATGCAGATTGTGAAATGACGCCGTAACGTTTCACAATGATCGATTCGCCGTCATTGCATGTGAGCGAATATTGTTCAAGAAACATCACTATGCAACCCGTGGTTTCGATATGCTTTGGATATCATGGGTTATCTGTGCTGCAATTTCTGTATCACTTGTTTGTTCAGTTTCGTCACTGTTTGGCTCAGATAGTCCTTCAAGCCACGTATGGTCGACGAGTTCAATTCGCCCATCAAGGTGTTCAACCAATGCTGTACAGTGTTCCATCCAATCACCACAATTGTAGTAGTCAATGCCATCAATTTTACGAATAATTGGAACATGAATATGGCCGCATATGACACCACTGCAATTTTTCTTTTTTGTATAACGGGCGACGAAAAGCTCAAAGTCATTTATAAAGTTAACAGCGTGCTTTACTCTTGTTTTGAGTAAGGAACTAAGAGACCAATAGGGGTACCCAAGGGACCGCCTTGCAAGATTCATCCATTTATTGAGGTGAAGTGCAGCTGTGTACGCACGATCGCCAAGGTGATAGACCCAGGCAGCATGTTTTGTGAGGTGGTCAAAAAAATCACCATGAATAACAAGGAGACGTCGACCATCGACCGTTTCATGAATAAACATGTCAGCTAATTCGACCCCTCCGAGTGTCTGTGGCGAAAAAGAGCGGAGGAATTCATCATGGTTCCCGGTAGTGTAAAAGACCTTGGTGCCACGCTTGAGCATGCCCAAGATTCTTCGTACGACAAAACTCGAGGAGTCACTCCAGAAAAATGAACGTTTCATTTTCCAGCCGTCAACAATATCACCAACAAGGTATAGCCGGTCAGGCTCAACTCGACCTAGAAAGGCAAAGAGTTCATCGACTCGGCTAAACCTACAACCAAGGTGGAGATCAGAGAGAAACAAGGAACGAACTCGCATGAGACGCGGCTCCTTTATGCTTGCTGATTCTGGCTCTATCGAGAAGCCAATTCACCCATACTCTACAAATCCTTTCGTAGAGAAGCAGCACAAAAACAGATGAGTTTTTTGTGAGGATTCGTGAGCACTATTTTGGAATTATCCACCAAAGCCGAGTTTTGGTGGTTTCATACTTCGAAGTGTCAAGACGGCACCAACTGACATGAGTGCCAATCCAAGCCATCTGGGTGGAGAAACAACCTTTCGGCTTGCGGTACCCTGCCAGGCACTTGGAGTGATTGTTTCGTCTGGTGTGATTTGTGCTGCTACCACCTGGCTTGAAAAGTCACTTAACGTAAAAGACTCCACCATCCGAAGTTGGATGCCAATAAAAAACACGATAAGACCGACGAGTAATATTGTGTGACGTCTCACAGGAATTGTTCCACGAGTGGTGGGGAGCGGGGGCCCTTGCATTAGGAGAGATCGACCTGAGTTATTTTCTGATTCAATCCAGACTGCAGATTGACGGTTATGCCGGTTGATACGGATGCAACAAAAAGGATCAGGATGGCACATCCGTCTGCATCTGCTTAGGACTGGAACCAGCAGAAAAGGCAATGAATCAGTCAGCAGTGATTGCCACTGCAGAGGCTTGCCCCATCGTGCTGAAATTGACACTGATTGCTGTACTCGGCCGCCCTGTCATCGGCTTTTCATGGATGACGTTGATGGGGCATGCTGGGTCAGGAGTCTCATAGTTACGTGTCTGAGGAATAGTTCCAGATTCAACTGCCAGTACACTGGCTGCTAATTCAAGAAGGCCACTGCCGGCACCCGCATGACCGAAGTTTCCCTTTGGTGCAGTTACAGGCGTATCACCAACGACAGCTGCAATAGCTTGCGCCTCAGCACGATCCATCGGTCCGGTACTAAGACCGTGAGCGTTAATATGACCAAGCGTCTTGGGATCGAGGCTGGCTTGATTCAGCACAGTTCGTAATGCCATTTCAACACCACGTCCCGTTGGAAGATTTTCTTGCTTTCGCGGCTCACAGCATGCAGCTGTTGCAAGAATTCGACTACGAATATGTGCACCTCGCTTCTCAGCGTGTTCTCGGGATTCGAGAACAAGAACAGCAGCACCCTCTCCATTAACAAGCCCATCTCGATGAAGGTCAAAAGGCCGGCAAGCTGATTCGAAATCGTCGCTCCGTTTCGAGAGCGACGCATTGCCTCGTGCGACCAGTGCTGTTGGGTGTAATCGACTTCCAGTACCACCGGCTAGCATGATATCAGCCCAGCCTCGCTGTATAACAGTCGCAGCTTCAGAGACAGCCAGCAAACTGGAAACATCGCCCAGAACGATTGTGTTATTTGGCCCACGAGCATCTTGTGCAATCGCGATATGTGAAGCCGTCATATTTGGTAGATGCTTGAGTAGCCAGAGTGGTTGCAACTCCTCTTGTATCGCTTCAGACCACTGGTCATAAGAAAATGTACCAGCTGCAGTTTTAGCGCGGCGATAGGTCGTTTCAAGATCATCAAGATCCGCATAGATCATATCATTCCCAAAGACGACCCCGAACCGCTCTGGATCAAGGCGTTCACTTGTTACATGAGCATCAGCCATGGCAAGGTCCGCCGCTGCAAAACCGAATTGGATATCCCGGCTCATGACCTTCAGACTTTTGCGAGGCCGCACATAGAGCTTGGGGTCGAAACTGGGAACCTGTCCACCAAAACGAACAGTAAGCCCATGTGCGTCAAAAAGATTGATAGGTCGTATCCCATTTTCACCTTCAAGGAGCGCATGCCAAAAAGCATCAGTCCCAATTCCTATAGGGCTGATGACTCCGACACCAGTAATGACAACATCCGATTTATTCTGCATTGTTTGACTAGCATTAGGTTATCGGATGACGACAAAAAAGAACTCAAGTCGACTCTTGATCGCCTGCATAAGTCGTCATGAATGGAGTTATTGCCGGGGGTGGGTGGCCCGCCAGGTAGCCGGTCGAACGGGATCGGCCGCTTCCCATAGGCCAATCCGGGCTTTTTTCGCATCCTTCTCTGCTGCCACCAGATCAGTGGGTGGCGAATAGCGATCAAAGACCCAAGCGAGTCCTTCAGCAACAAGTTCCCGGTTTATATTCCTGTCATCCACCCAGAGAGTTGCAAGAAGACGGCCATATTGATCACGACCGTTTGGTGTCATGTGAAATGGAGTTTTGTTTAACTTCTGAGCGAGTGACTGACGGGCTGCTTGTCCATAAGGCTGCCGGTACTCAGGAGCATCAATATCTGCAAGTCGAACTTTTTCAACACGACCGTTTTGATTAACAGCTGTTACGGTGTCGCCGTCATGAACGTTTCGAACGGTCCATGTTGTTTTGGATAACGAATGTGTGTCTTGCTGGCGACGACACTCACCAATCGTCAAGATGGGGACAAGAAGAGCAAGTGCACCGAGTAGTTTGTAGAGCTTGGAATACATTCGCCGTTGCCACAGAGAAGACTTTGATAGAAAATATGCAGTTCTATCTAGCATACCGTCAAACCAAGGTATTCCGTGCTCTTCTACTCACTATGAAGATAGTGGTGTGACCAGAAACTTTTTATGAAGGACGTCCACCGGGTGGGCCCCGACGTCCTGGAGGTCCACCGCCTCGGCCAGGCTCCATACCGAGTTGCTCACGACGTTCGTTCATGGCACGTCTGTATTCTGTTCGAAGAGCTCTTTCATCTGGAGATGAGTTGTCGAGGCGGCGCTTCATCCAATCGTTCCGGGTATCTTCCGTTCGTTGTCCGCCACGACCTCCGGGACCTGATTCACCACCGGCGTTTGGCCCACGCCCTCGGCCTTCCTGTCCACCACCATTTCGACCGTTTTCCGCAGTCTGGCCATTCGCATCAGCTTGCTCACGGGCAGCCCTTTCAGCTGCCCATCGTTCTCGACGCTCTTTGCTGCGAGCCTCTTCAGCCTTTATTCGTTTGTCCATTTCGGCCCGGCGTTGCCCAGGGGGAAGTGCAAAATATGACTGGGTTGCTGCCCGTTCACGGGCATTAAATAGTCGTCCCATATCTTGGCGAATCTGACCACGATATTTTTCAGGTACATCTCGAAATTTTTGGAACCACTCACCCATGTCAGGGCCTGAAGATCCATAGGGAATTTCATTTCGAGCTACTCTGGCAAGACGAGCCACTTCCTCATCAACCATTGAATGAATCTCAGCAACAGCCTGAGGCTCAGTGAATCCACCACCCCACCAGCTACTGAGAAGAACGAGGAGCACGATACAAGCAACAGTCGCAATGACACGAGGAAGCCACTTTCGTTGAGACCGCTTGGTGCCAGAATTCTGACTTACAGCGGTACGTATTGAATTACGAGCTTTCGATGAACTGCCCATGTCCTGCTCCTAAAAAATCTTTCAGAAAATGTAGAGTGTAACGATGCGGACACACCTCTATAGCAGAGGTCCAAAGAATGAAACGCTTCAGCAAAGAAGAAGTTCTGCAAATTAATAATACCATCAGATACAGCGAGAAAAGATGATAGTTCAAATTTCTACCGGACTTTGTATTGATTACAGTCCCACAACAAGCGGACCGCTCGTGGCTGAATGAGTCCACATCTGTGTAACTGATGTTCCGCGTACAGAAACAGTGATTTCATAGTCACCAAAGAATGCTTTGGTTTCCACCTGTCCTTTGGCATCTGTCTGCATGTCAGTATTCGTTGCCCACGTGTTGTGTACGAGTTCTCGCCATATTTTGATAGCGGGTCGTTCGGTCCAATCTTTGCGAATCAAAGTCCCCTCAGGTTTCCAATGATAGCCAGCCCAGAACCCCCAGTTGATAAAGGCCGTCATCTTGGGATGACTGAACGAAAGCGTGAGTACATCCCGTAGATAATCGGCATGCAGTTCATCGTCGTTACAAACAAAGTCATATTCAGTTACAACGAGCCGGTCGACAAGTGGTGCAAACCGTTGGTACCGTCGCCAGAGGTCTTCCATGCCTCGCAGATTGTTGATTGAAAAGTGACTCTGAAAGCCAATACCATCTGCTTTTAACGATGCCTGTTCTTGAAAAGTTTTCATGAACGTAAAAAACTTTTCCTCACGAGCATTATCAAAGAGAGCTTCGTTGACTATCAGTTGGGCAGATGTCATCGTCCGCTGTTCGGTAAGAAGTTTTGAATAGATCGACGCTCCAAAAACATCACGAAGGTCTTTTTGGAATCGAATGGGGTGGTTAATTGCGTCCCATTCATGGATGAAACCTTTTGTTTTGTGAAGAACATACTTTTCATGCTCACGTATAGCTGAGAGGATTTTTTCAGGTTCACCGGCTGTGACAAAAGCGTTGCTCCATGGTTTCAGGTTTCCCCAGATAAGCGTGTGCCCGCGCATGGGGAGTCGCCGATCATGAGCCCAATGCAATGTGTTTGTCAGATCAGAGAGAAGCTGGTTTGCATAGTTTCCATCTTTTGCATGAGGTGTGTGTTGTGGTATCAGGGCAGGTACAGGAACGAGTGCGTGAAAGAGTTCTTCAAATGTTTGCCGGTACCGAATGGCATCTGGGCTTATGTCATCAACGAGACGAACCTGAAAAGTGCTCCCAAAACCAAAAGCATGACGACGCATTCGTATGCGCACGTCAGCTTGCTGAATAGTGCTTCCGTGCGGATCGAGTACACGAACAATCAGCGGTGCTGTTCGGTATTTTGCTATTCGTGCGTCCGCATCCTGTCTCCAGGGAGCATCTGGTTCACGGCCCTGATACCCAGCTTCCATCATGGGTAGTCGTGACATATCAAAACCAGACGGTGCTACATAAAGCCGGACATCCTCAATTTCAACGCGTTGCGGTTGGACGTCAAAACTCAGGCGAATTCTTCCTGTATTCGCTGCAAGTGATCTGGCTGCTCGAAACGGGTGAAAGTACCATCCCCATTCGCGACCAATTGTGCCTTTGTGGTAGAGCGCTGTTTGCCGAAGCGTCTCCCGGTCACCGATATGAATAAGGACTCGTCCGGGGCGTGGTTCATTTGCATTGTTGTCTGCATCAACTATTCGGCATCGAACGGCTACAAAGCCAACATCATCTTCTTTAAGTGGGGCATCAAACGTTTTTGAGAAGGCTAGTTTATTCCCCTTTTTGAGAGTCGCCGTTGACTCTGCCAGCCAAACAAAACCATCTCCCGCAGGTAATTTTTTGAAGCGACCAGTTTCTACCGGCGATGGTAATGTTTTCGGAAGACCGCTCTCGAGGACCTGAGTGAGTTCATCAGGAAGAAAAGGTAACGACTGCGCGGTGCAGTTGGTGTTACCCAATATAAAAAAGTAACCAAGAATCATCACTGCCCAGCATGAGCAATGAAGAACGGGGCGACGGATTTCATTCATCAGGTTCTTCCAGTAAGCGCGGGAACGTGTTTCTCTATCAAGTCAAAACGGATTCTTGTGGCAGCATGTGGTTTCCAAGATGGAAGCCATGGCATCTTCCCAACGTTGTGTTGTTATGGATGACTTCCGACATTCAAGGTATCATAAGAACCAACGATGCAATGCAATCAGAAATTCATGAAGGAAATGCAATGAAATATTCTCTGTTTACTCATTGGCTCGTCATGTGTCTGGTGTCAATATTTTTTTCGACAACTGGATTCGCTGAGCCGACAGATGGTGCAAATCAGCGCGAAGTCGATGAAGAAGAAAACGTTCAGCAAAGGGCCAGAGAGAAATATGCGGGAATCTGGCGGATTGAGACGATTGCTTCCAAGGGTAATACATCGGAGCCAGACAAACGAATTATCATCAATAATAAGGTAGATGGGACATGGACCTTATTTATAGATGATGAAGAGTTCAGCAGCGGTACGAATTCTTTTGGTCCTACTTGTGAGCCAAAAGAAATTGACATTTCTATTACGAGTGGGGAAGGTCAAGGAAAAGTTCTGCAGGGAATCTATGAGGTTGAAGAGTCCGTACGACGACTCTGTTTTCAAGGTGGGACCGGTTCGCGACCTGATAGTTTTGAGTCATTCTATGGTGATGAAAGTGTTGTGGTGACTTTTGTTCGTGAATAGCTGCTGACTCACGGTGTCTGGGACTCATTAATGTGTGACATAACAGTGCAAAGAAAGTACGAGAATGATTTTCAGACTAATTTTATATGTATGCTTGGTCGTTCCTTTTGTTTTGGTTGTTAAGAATACGCATGCCAAAAGCCTCGATGGATTTGACCTTATAGCTATTGAAAAACCCCGTGTGCTTGGAAAAGCAAACAGCTATCTTTCCGAAGAGCCACGGACAGTCACGTTTTCACACTGTGAAAGAAGTGCTGGTGGTCGGCACGATTATTACTCAGAGGGTGATTATTGGTGGCCTGATCCAGAGAATCCTGAAGGTCCATTCATTCGACGAGACGGTGAGACGTATCCCGAACTTTTTTTGGATCACCGCCAAGCCATGATTCGGTTGAGTGAAATCGTAGGCACGCTCACGTCGGCATATATAGTCACCAAAGATGAACAGTACGCGACACACGCAGTCAAACATCTTGAAGCCTGGTTTGTGCAAAGCAGCACAAAAATGAACCCAAGTCTTCTTTATGGCCAGGCTATTCAGGGTCGTTACGAAGGTCGGAGTATTGGTGTTATCGATACGCTTCACCTTACCGAGGTAGCTCGAAGCGCAAAAATTCTTTGTTCATCACCTTCATTTCCAACCAAGTCTCAAGTAGGTGTCAGGCAATGGTTTCAAACCTATTTGACGTGGATCAATACTCACGAATACGGCATTCGTGAAAAGAATCACCCAAATAATCATGGGGTCTGCTGGTCACTTCAGGCAGCTTCTTTTGCAGATTTCGTCGGCGATGAAGAAATTCTGCAATGGATTCGAGAGCAGTTTCAATCTGTTTACCTGCAGGAAATGATGGATGATTCGGGTGGGTTCCCTGCCGAACTAGCACGAACCAAGCCCTACGGATACTCACTCTTTGTCATCGATGCTATGGCCGGAGTAGCTCAAGTTGCATCTACAGAAGGAAACAATTTATGGGCTTTTCAGTTACCAGACGGACGTGGCATGCACCGTGGAATTGAATTTATCGTTCCATATATTGAAGACAAATCATCATGGCCATATCCGAAAGACATCATGTATTGGAAGGAATGGCCCGTGCGGCACCCGAGCCTTCTTTTTGCAGGGCTTCATTATGAAGACCCCCATTATCTTCATGTCTGGAAAAACCTTGAAGCAGACCCAGAAACATTTGAAGTGAAGAGGAATCTTCCACTTCGCCATCCACTCTTATGGGTGTCAGGAAATGAAGGAGACAGTGTTTCTGGAACAGGCTTGTAAGGACAGTGTCTATGCATTTGGTTCCAGATGCTACTGAGATACGTGGAGTGGACCATCAATGTCGAGCTCAACAACAGTAGCAATATTGTGAAGCAGGGGTTCACCAACAAGAATTGTTGTCTGCTCTGGACCGGATGTAACACGAAGCTCTTTGCCATCAGCATGTTGTCGAGCAGTTGCGGTGGTATTAGTTCCAAGCGGCAGAATAAGCTTCCCATCAGCAGGCCAATCAAAGATGTATAAGTATAGTCGAGTCTTTCCGTCAGGCAGTGACTTTTGTGAGCATCGTCCCCAACTGAGTTTTTCAAAAGGGCTGGCCTTTGTGCCGTAGATTGCTTCACCATTGGTCTTCATCCAGTCACCAATTACTTTGAGTGACGCAATACTTTCCTCTGGAACGCTTCCATCGCCCGTGGGACCAATATTTAATAAATAGTTTCCACCCTTGCTTGCGACGTCGATGAGATTTCGAATGAGCGTCTCATCAGATTTCCATGCATGATCATGTTCACTGAACCCCCATGTTGTATTCATGGTCATGCATGTTTCCCAATCGAGATCAGGGAGTCCGGTCGCTGGAATGTGCTGTTCAGGTGTGATGAAATCACCATAGGTTGGGTCCAGTTGATCTGTGACCGCATGAGTTCCCATGCCACTAAAACCCGCTTCAGGAATTCGAAAAAGTCGGTTGTTCATGATGATCTGGGGTTGCTTCTCTTTGACCCGATCCATGAGTTCAAAAGCTTTCCAGGCTCTTTCTCCTTGGAAGTCTGTTGAACTGTAGTCCCACCACACCACGTCTACTTGTCCATAATTGGACATCAGTTCATTCGCTTGTGCGTGCAGAAACTGAATATATTTTTCATGATCTCGATGGCCATTCGGATATGGCTGCCCTTTGAGTGGATAGGGTAACTCCTTCGACAAGAGATATGCATATTGATCATGATGCCAATCGATAACGGAGTGATAGAATCCGACTCGTAGCCCTTCTTTCCGGCAGGCATCAACGATCTCTTTCACAAGATCACGATGAAGTACAGAACCGGCATCAAATTCACTTACTTTTGAATCATGTAATGCAAAGCCGTCGTGGTGCTTTGTGGTAAAGACAAGGTATCGACAGCCAGCATTCTTTGCCATCTGAGCCCACTGAGTTGCAAAATCTTCTTTTGGCTTAAATAGGGGTATCGCATTCTTTGCATAGGTTGCTGTGTCGGCTTTGACACGTTGCTGTATCCACTCCATCCCGCCCTGCGTTGCGACGGGCTTGCCTTCCCAGGTGCCAGCCAATCCAGAATAAAGACCCCAGTGCACAAACATCCCAAAGCGTGCATCCCGCCACCACTGCATGCGACTATCTCTTTGTTGGGACGACTCGGTCGCAGAAGAGGGTTTGTCAGAAGCATGTCCACGAATAGAAAATGTGAGCACAATGGAAAAGAGAGTAAGTACGATGCAACGCTTGATCATAAGAGAACCTTTTTGTGGTCTAGAAGAATGCTGTACCTGACTGTTTTTTCTCATCCCAGACACAACAGATATTGTTTCTGGTCACTACTTATCGACTGATTTTTTCAATGGTCGGAAACCCGACTGCTTTGCGGCCTTGGGCATTGATGCGAGTAAGAAGTCCCCTCGTATTTCATAGTCATAGCTATAGGTTAACAGACGGTATGGCACGTTTGAATCATGCCGAAAAGACCATTTTTATACAGTTCGTCCTCCGTATCCGGAAACACCTCAAACACATCGTGTGTCTCATTCACATCTTCAGCCGCGTGAAATAGTTGTTTACCCTTGCGGAATATCCTGTATGACTTTTTGAACCCAGTTCCTTACACGATCACGATAGCTACTTGGGCGGTGCATCCATAAATCAGTGTGTGAATGCAGGTAAGGCCCCTCCGGGATATTGAATATGCTGTGCACTGGAACATCAAGGAACGTAAAGTCAGCAAGCTCAAGGTATTCAGCAAGGAATTCTTTACGAACTGCTGTTGCATGCTGCCCACATACAAGGACAGGTCTTCCTTGTAATCGTGAGAGACGGTGAAGAGCCGATTGGCGGTCACTGTGTGGGTATGGCCATTTCCTCACGCCATCAAAATGATCGTGAGTGATGACAGCCTTCCAGAGCCCTGCAATTTCATCGTCAGCAAGCCCGATGTAACTCGTTGCAATTGCACCACGAGAGAATCCACAGATCAGCAGGTTGTCGAGATCACCACCAAACTCTTCACAGATGCGACTAATATTTTGTTTGCAGTATTGAACAGTTGCCTCCCGGTTGCCCCACCATGTAACAGCATTGTGGTTTTTATCCATGGCGATATAGGGCATGACAATCCAGATAAACTGAGTGCCGCCGCTGATTCCATAACCAAGGTTGGCGTCTTTTACTTCGCCACTTCCCTTACTTGGGGGAAACTTGTTTCCAGTGAATTCAACAAGAACCGGATATTTTTCCTCAGGGATCCATTTTCGCGGCAGATAGAGCGAGTGATAGACATCCGTGCCACGATATTCAGGAGCCTGCTGCCAGACGCGTTTTCCTGCTGTCGGTGCATTAAAACTCATCGGTGGTGTTACAAGATCAGCTGCATGAATTCCTGTACCCAGAGCAGCTGTAGCAACAAAAAACACGGTTCGCAGGATCATGTCAGATTGATTCGGTCCGTTAGCAATTGAGATATCGGATTTCGAGTGTATCGTCCTTTTGACTCCCTTTGAATCGGAAGTACCATCTTAGGGCAGGCTGCATGTCTTACTTCCTGCAAGAACAGGTTGAAAATCGAGAGAAGCAGCTGCTCTTTTTGATGAGGAAAATTTTTTCTATGTGTGCTCGAAAACAACGTCGATCGATGGCTGAAAAGGCTGATAAGTACAAATGTTATCTGAAGTCAGTTCAATCACCCGAGCATGAAGTTGAATTTTTTGATAAAGCATTCAAGGATGAGTTTCATCGTAAGCCAACCACATTGCGTGAAGATTTTTGTGGCACCTTCTCAGTGTGTTGTGAATGGGTGAAGCTTGGCAGACAACGTACGGCACTCGGTGTCGACCTCGATCCAGAGCCATTGGCATGGGGGGAGAAACACATTCTTTCGAAGCTGCAACCGGCGCAGGCTTCACGGGTCCGCATCCTTGAAAAAGATGTTCGTGAAAAAACCCGGCCAGCTGCCGACGTTCTAGCCGCACAAAACTTTTCTTTCTGGCTATTCAAGACTCGTAAAGAATTATTGGAATATTTCCGTATTGCCAGATCCAACATGAGTCGGCAGAGCATCATGGTGATGGATATGATGGGAGGTGGTGACTGCTATGCAGAAAATACAGTTGAAAAGAAAGTTGTGAAAAAAGGAAAAAAAGGTTTTAGCTATCACTGGAAACAGGTGCAGTTTAATCCGGTCACACACGAGGCTGATTTCTCAATTTCATTTAAATTCGGCGATGGCAGCAAATTGCAGGATGCCTTTCAATACAACTGGAGATTCTGGACGATTGCGGAGGTTCGAGAACTCCTCGAAGAAGCCGGTTTCAAGAAGTCATATGTCTACTGGGAAGAAGAAGACGAAGATGGCGAAGATACTGGTGAGTGGATCAAAGCCGAACAGGCCGAAAGCTATCCGAGTTGGTTGTGCTATATCGTTGCTGTAAAGTAGATTTCTGGAAGCGGTAGACGTCTTTTTTTCTGCCTTCATAGAGGCGAACCTCCTGTAGAGAATTAGCATGTCTGCAATCATGGAGGGTGCTCTTCATCGGAATCTATGAGTGATCGTCTCTTGATAGAACCAGTCGGAAAATACGTTTCCAAGTGGGGTGAAGGACCACGGTTTTGGAACAACGCACTGTTTTATGTCGATATTGAAGGCCACGCGATTATTCGCCTTTGTCCCGATTCACACAAAGAGGATATATGGGACGTTGGTGAACGAATTGGGGCAGTTGCACCAACACACGATGGGGGTTTGGTATGTGCTGGAGATTCAGGAATATTCAGCTTCCGGCTACAGAGTGGTGAGAAGAAGGTTCTTGCCGATCCTGAATCTGACAAAAGACCAGAGAATCGATTTAATGACGGCTTGTGTGACCCTTCAGGGAGGTTTTGGGCTGGCACGATCAGTACCACAAAGCAGGTGGGCAATGCATCACTTTATATGTTTGATCGTGAGGGGCAGTTGCACAAAAAGATTCCTCGTGTGACCAACTCGAATGGAATCTGTTGGAGCGCGGATGCGTCTTTGATGTATTACATAGATACGCCGACCAAGAAGGTTATGGCATATCCATTTGAGAACGAAACGGGAAATCTGGGCGTTCCAAAAGTTGTTATCGATACTCAATCAGCAGACGTCGAGGGGTCGCCAGATGGCATGGCAATCGATGTTGATGGAAATCTTTGGATTGCAATGTGTCACGGAGGTGCCGTGATTCAAGTTGAGACGCAAACGGGAAAGGTAGTAAAGAAGATTTCTTTCCCGTGTGTTGAAACAACCGCCTGTACGTTCGGCGGTGCTCATTATGACAGACTCTTTGTAACAACCGGACTTCACAAGACTCTGAGTGAGCCTGATGCAGGAAAAGTATTTGTTGTTGACGGTCTTTCGACACATGGCTTTCCGGTGGTTCCTTATAAGGGAAACATTTGATGGCACCGTATTTCAGGTAAACCTGAGGGAGACGTAGGAGTCGTATACCAATGAGATACATACTATTTGTGTACTCGCTGCTCTTATTTGCCCACGCATCAAGTAGCACCGCACATGAACTCACACTTGAAACGATACCTGGACGCGGGTGCTGGGTTGACCCCCGGGTGAATCAGAACCGTCTTGAAAACTTTCGAGTCACGGTATGGTTTGAACAGCAGTTACTCGGTGACGGCCTTGCGTATCAGCGGTGGATGGCGTCGTTGCATGATACAGGACGTCGCGATCTTCGGGTCGATGTTCGAAACGTACTAAAAGCGGCCAGTCAATTGGCTGTCGAAAAGGCTGGTCCGGCTCTCAACGCGCTCAAAGCATCCGACGTCATTCAAGACGTTACCTATCATTGGATTGTGAATGGTTTTACCTGTACGACAGATAAGAATGGCGTCGAGGCAATCCAGAAAATTCCAGGTGTGCGATGTCTTTTCTTTGTCGGTCCTGTCCGCAAGAGAAATACTCTGATTATAAAAGATGTACAACCAGAACACGAAGATGAACCGGTACCATTTCAGTCAGATGACGTGTCCCCTGCGTGGTATATCAAAGCACTCCGTGCTGATAAGGCTTGGAGTTTATATAACGCAACAGGGGCAGGCGTGCTGAATGTCATTCATGATGGCAACTTTGTCGTATCACCGACTATTCTTTCAACCCGATATCGGAATCAACAGGAACAAGCCAATGGACTCGATGATGACGGCAATGGTCTCATTGATGATCTGCATGGCTTTGACTTTGACCGTGAAACTGGTGATTTGCTTCGACGCGGATCAGATGACATAAATACAATTGATAGAAAACTTCTCCATGGTCATCAGTGTGCTGCCATTATCTGTGGTCGAGTAGCCGGAACCCCTTCTCGACAGTTTGGTATTGCACCGGATGCTCGATGGGCGGGTGTGCTTGCAGGTCAATGTTTTGAACAAGCGTTAGAGTGGGCAATCGAACACGATGCTGACACGTATAGCATGAGCTTCTCCCGAGCAAATCTAGGTGAGTATCGATCACACTGGAGAAAAGCGTGTGAGCATGCTTCACTTTGCGGTGTTCATCTTGTGTCGGGTGCAGGAAATTACGCGTCCGAGGAATCACCTCAGTACAAACCAGTTCCATCGCAAATGCCCATTCCACAAGACATTCCTTTTGCGGTGTTTGCTGCTGCAGGTGTGCAGCGTGATTTATCAAGAACACCATTTTCCAGTCAGGGGCCGGTAGAGTGGAAGACGCATCACTATCAAGATGGGCGAGTGAAGAAGCCAGAGGTTGCAGCTTTTAATTTTCGGTTGCCATCCATTCAGCCCAACGGTCGTGTATTCAATCAAGCAGCAAGTGGAAATTCATTTGCTGGGCCAATGCTCTGCGGAACGATTGCACTCATGCTTTCTGCCGATCCGGATCTGCATCCATGGGAAACACGACAGATTCTTATCGATACAGCACGTGATATTGCCGACGAGGGCTACGACTACCAAACGGGGCACGGCTTAATCGATGCAGAGGAAGCAGTTGCAGTCGTAGTTGAGGGAGCGAAGAAGGGGGCGAGACATGCTGAATAAAAGAAACTGGGTGATCGAGTCTTCAGTGTCTATCACACGAGGAAATGAGAGGAAATTCCAGTGCGTTTACTATGTCCTGTGATGATGTTTTTCGTTCTCTGTTTTGCAGGAGTACGACAGGTTGATGCTGATCAGCCACATCTTGTTTTCCTGATAGCGGAGAAAGAGTATCAAACAGAAAAGACCCTGCCAGAATTTTGTGAGCAGTATGTTCATCACGGAAGGGTAAGCTTTGTCTACGCAGATCCACATGAGCCCAACAAATTAATTGGTAGTGAGGCAGTTGATACTGCAGATCTCTTGTTTGTGAGTGTTCGCCGAAGGACATTACCACCACAACAACTCAATAGAATTCGTCGTTATGTTGAATCTGGCAAGCCGGTCATTGGTATACGTACGGCGAGTCATGCTTTCTGTTTACGGAAGCAAGAACCAGAAGATGGCTTTGCTGCATGGCCAGAATTCGACAAAACGGTGTTTGGTGGAAACTACACAAATCATTACAAGAACTCACTCATCGCGACAATCCAGAGAGTGAATCCATCCTCTACCTCGGCAGAATCTCTCTTGTCTGGAATAAAAGAACTTCCATGTACCTCGGGTGGTTCGCTGTATTGTGTTTCACCTCTTGAAGAAAAGGCAGACGTTGGTTTGGAAGGTGTTGTTGAAGGGCATGCCCCCGAACCGGTCGCCTGGACTTTTCGTCGTGCTGATGGAGGCAAGTCGTTTTATACATCGCTCGGACATGTCGATGACTTTCGTGGGCCGGTTCTTCCACATCTTTTATCAAATGCCATCGAGTGGTGTCTCCATGAGTGAAGTGTGTATACCCCGAGCCCTTCTTTTTTCTCTTATAATTCTGCTTCCATGCTGTGAACCAGCTTTTTGTGCGCCAGAGGTCGAGTGGATAACTGGTTGGGGAACAGAACACGAAGACCATGTTTTTGAGGGTGTTCACGTAGAAGGTGGGGGTTTTTGTGTAGTCGGAAAATGTGGTGATCCAGATTCATCAAAGGTAAATGGATTTGTGATGAAAATTGATGCCACTGGAGAACAGGAATGGCTGACAGTGCTAGGGAAGCAAGGCTTCCATGACGAAGCCCGCTGTATTATTGAAGTGCACGACGGTTTTATCGTTGGTGGAACAACGGGTATCTCTAAAAGAAGATCAAAAGCGTGTCTTTGGAAGATAAGCCCGTCCGGTGTAATT
>ERZ802830.1810-NODE-1810-length-20025-cov-9.08588_pt1 | contig 20025 bp, 17 predicted proteins | sample MGYA00345654_ERZ802830 | MGnify/ENA primary metagenome ERZ802830 (study PRJEB30503, sample SAMEA104212375) | marine metagenome | biome: Westerlies Biome; feature: [SRF] surface water layer (ENVO:00010504) within the epipelagic zone...; material: water...
TATCCTTATCTTTTACTAATTGATTTTTATCATCTATCACTCTATGAAATGATGTTTTCTCGTTCATATCATCAAGATTTGAAACACAAAGTTTGTTTCTTAGAAGAGATTTAGGGGTCATCACTATCAATGGTTTTCTAAAATCTCTACACAATTGACGTCTTAAAACATGAAAATAATTTGCCGGAGTTGTGCAATTAACAACTTGAATATTATCTTCAGCACAAAGTCTAAGATATCTCTCCAGTCTTGCTGAAGAGTGTTCTGGTCCTTGTCCCTCATAGCCATGTGGGAGTAACATTACTAAACCGCTCATTCTGAGCCATTTAGCTTCACCAGATGATATAAATTGATCTACTATAACTTGAGCTCCATTTGCGAAATCACCAAACTGAGCTTCCCACATAACCAATGCATTAGGTTCTGCTTGACTAAAACCATACTCAAAACCTAAAACACCTGCTTCTGATAATGGAGAATCAATAACTTCAAAGCTACCTTGATTTTTAGATATGTTTGCAAGTGGAATATGCCTATGTTCTGAATTTTGATCTATAAATACAGCGTGTCTTTGACTAAATGTCCCACGGCCACAATCTTGTCCGGACAATCGAACAGGGTTCCCATCCACAAGTAAAGTTCCAAAAGAAAGTTGTTCTGCTGTTGACCAATCAATATTAGTACCTTCATCTATAGATTTTCTTCTGTTATCCAGAACTCTTTGAAGTTTTTTATGAATTTCAAAACCTTCTGGTACGGTCGTCATTATTTTCCCAATAGACTTAATCTTATCTAGTTCAACACCGGTACTCCCTCGTCTTTCTTCAAGCCCTGGTGCTTTCTTTAATCCAGACCACTTTCCTTCAAGCCAATCAGCTTTATTTGGCAAATAGTTACTTCCAGCTTGAAACTCTTGTTCTAAAAACTTATTTCTTTTATCATAAATATCTTTAGCTTCTTCCTGGGTTAATTTTTTTTCTTTAATTAACTTATCAGCATAAATTTTTGTTACAAAGGGATGATCCGTAATTTTTCTATACATAATTGGTTGAGTAAATGACGGCTCGTCACCCTCATTATGTCCGTATCGTCTATAGCCTATTATATCTAAAACTGCATCTGCAGAAAATTTCTGTCTAAATTCAGTTGCAATTCTAGAAACATGGACTACTGATTCTGGATCGTCAGCATTGACATGAAAAATTGGAGCCATAACAATTTTTGCAACATCTGTGCAATATGGTGAAGATCTAGAGTAAGCAGGCGAAGTAGTAAAGCCAATCTGATTATTAATTATTAAATGGAGAGTTCCCCCAGTTTTATAACTTCTTAATTCAGCAAAATCAAAAGTTTCAGCAAGTATGCCTTGTCCTGCAAATGCTGCGTCACCATGTATTAGTAATCCTAAAACTTTGTTTCTTTCAGTATCATTTCTTTGGTTTTGTTTTGCTCTAACCCTCCCAATTACAACAGGGTTTACAACTTCTAGATGAGATGGGTTTGCATTTAGAGTAAAGTGAACATTAGTTCCATCAAACTCGCGATCTGATGAAGAACCCATATGATATTTGACATCTCCAGAACCCCCAGTTTCTTCAGGGTTAGATGGATTACCCATAAATTCTGAAATAATAGCTCTAAAGGGTTTTTGTAAAACATTATTTAAAACATTTAAACGTCCTCTATGAGCCATCCCAATGACTATCTCTTCTAGACCAAGTTGAGATCCGCGTTTAGCTATTTGCTCTAAAGCTGGTATCACTGATTCGCTTCCATCTAAACCAAATCTTTTTGTACCAGTATATTTTTTGTTTAAGAATCTCTCAAAGCTTTCTGCGTCAACAAGTCTTTCGTATATTGCTTGTTTACCTTTATCGGTAAATTCAGTTTGATTTCTGATATTTTCAATTCTTTGCTGGATCCAAGATTTTTGCTCAGGATCTTGTATATGAAGGTATTCAACTCCAATAGAACCACAATAAGTGTCTTTAAGTGTTGATAAAATTTCTCTTAAAGTTGCAGTCTCAAGACCCAAAACATTATCAATATATATTGGTCTATCGTAATCAGACTCAGTGAAACCATAAAATTCTGGACTAAGCTCAGGATGCTCAACAGGTTTTGTAAGCTTTAAGGGGTCAGTTTTAGCCTCTAAGTGACCTCTGGCTCTATATGCGCGGATCATCATAACAGCTCTGAGTGAGTCGATACTGGCTTGTCTTATTTGATCTGAAGATAATGAAGCAATACTTATTTTGGTATCTAATGTTTCAGAAGGTAATGATTTTCCTCTCGCCCACAATGGAATATCATTAAATGATCCATCTGTTTTTAAATCAGCAAACCAGTTATTCCAGTTTGAGTCTATACTTTTAGGATCTTCTAACCACTTTTCATATAAATCTGCGATATATGTAGAGTTTAGACCATTTAATATTGTGGGATCTAAAAATGTCTCATCCATATATTAAGTAACTCCGTTAAATTTTTTTAAACTTAAACTATTGTTAGAAATTATAAATTGCATATTTAATTTATCAAACATATCAATTTTTCATAGCCTCTAAAATCGCTTCACCCAACATTCCTGGGCTATCAGTTACATTGATACCTGCACTTCTCATGGCATCAATTTTTGCATCAGCGCCACCATTTTTGCCTGAAACTATTGCACCTGCGTGTCCCATTGTTCTTCCGGTAGGAGCAGTTCGTCCTGCAATAAAGCCAGCTATTGGCTTTTTAATTTTTGATTTTTTTAAGAAATCAGATGCTTCTTCTTCTGCTGTTCCGCCTATTTCACCAATCATAATTATTGCATCTGTATCTTCATCTGCCAAAAATAATTCTAAACAATCAATAAAGTTTGTTCCATTCAAAGGATCACCACCTATTCCTATACAAGTCGATTGCCCTAACCCAGCAGCAGTTGTTTGACCTACTGCTTCATATGTTAAAGTTCCCGATCTAGATACAATTCCTATTTTACCTGGTTTGTGAATGTGCCCGGGCATAATTCCTATTTTACATTCATTAGGTGTTATGATTCCAGGACAGTTGGGCCCAATAAGTCTAGAGCTTGAGTTACTAAGAGCATTCTTTACTTTTACCATATCCAGAACAGGAATACCTTCTGTTATACAGACTATTAGATCTAATTTTGAATCTATAGCTTCTAGAATAGAATCTGCAGCAAAGGGTGGTGGGACATATATTACAGATACATTTGCATTGGTTTGGAAAACAGCTTCTTGAACAGTGTCAAACACGGGCAATTCTAAATGCGACTGCCCACCTTTTCCTGGTGTGACCCCACCAACTATCTTAGTGCCATAATCTATTGCTTGCTGACAATGAAAAGTACCTTGGCTACCTGTAAAGCCCTGACAAATAATTTTTGTATTTTTATTAATTAAAATTGACATCAAAGCTCTTTCATTACAGAAGACACAATTTTTTTTGCAGCGTCAGAAAGATTTTCGGCAGTAATTATATCAATCCCACTTTCAGACATTAATTTTTTTCCTTCTTCCACTTTTGTTCCTTCTAGTCTGACAACAAGAGGGACTTTTATTTTTAATTCTTTGGCAGCAGCAATAACACCTTCAGCAATGACATCACACCTCATAATTCCACCAAATATGTTAACTAAGACCCCTTTAACATTTGGATCAGAAAGAATAATTTTGAAAGCCTCAGTAACTTTTTCTTTTGTAGCGCCACCACCAACATCCAAGAAATTTGCTGGAGAGCCTCCTTCAAGCTGAATAATATCCATTGTTGCCATAGCTAAGCCCGCACCGTTTACCATGCACCCTATATTTCCATCTAATTTTATGTATGAAAGATCAAACTCAGAAGCCTTTAATTCCAGTGGATCTTCTTCGCTAGGGTCCCTCATATTTATGACTTTAGGATGGCGAAACAAAGCATTATCGTCAAAAGACATTTTTGCATCAAGTGCTATTAGTTCATCTGAGTTAGTTACTACAAGTGGATTAATTTCTATCAAGGACGCATCATTTGCAATAAAAGTGTTATAAATATTTCTTAAAAATATAGTTGCAGATCTTATAGATTTACCCGTAATACCTAATGCTGATGCAAGCCTTCTTGCATGGAAGTCTTGAAATCCAGTTGAAGGACTAACACTTAGTTTCAATATTTTTTCAGGTGTTTCCTCAGCTACTTTTTCAATGTCCATTCCGCCTTCAGTTGATCCAATAAAAGTAATACACCCTAAATTTCTATCAACTAAAACGGAAAGGTATAATTCTCTTTTAATATCGCAGCCTTCCTCGATATATAATCTCTTAACTACTTTACCTTCAGAACCAGTTTGAGGAGTTACTAAAGTCTTTCCTAGAATTTCTTTTGCAGCTATTTCAACATTATTTAAAGAATTAACAACTTTGACACCACCAGCTTTACCTCGACCACCAGCATGTATTTGAGCTTTTACAACCCAAATAGGACCACCAAGTTTTTTTGCCACTTGAATAGCTTCATCTACAGAAAAAGCTGGAAAGCCTTTAGCGACATTTACATTGTTAGACGCTAGAAGTTCTTTAGCTTGGTGTTCATGAATATTCATTTATCTTCTTTGTAATTATGCTTCATTCCATTTTAGCTGCAATGGAATTTAACTGTCTTACAGCTTCAACTGATTTATTGAACATCTCTTTTTCTTCATCGTTCATATTTATTTCAACAACTTTTTCAATTCCACCTTTGCCTATAATTGCCGGAACACCAACAAAAATACCGTCAAGACCATACTCACCATCACACCAAGCAGCACAAGGTAAAAGCCTTCTTTGGTCCTTTAAATAAGATTCAGCCATTTCTATAGCTGAGGATGCTGGTGCATAAAAAGCAGAGCCAGTTTTTAACAAACCTACAATTTCTGCTCCACCATCACGTGTTCTTTGAACAATAGCGTCAATTCTCTCCTGTGAAGTCCAATTCATCTCGATAAGGTCAGGAACAGGAATTCCTGAAACAGTAGAATAACGTATTAACGGAACCATGCTGTCCCCATGACCACCTAAAACAAAAGCTGAAACATCTCTAACTGAAACATTAAACTCCTCTGCTAAAAAATATCTAAACCTTGCGCTATCAAGGACACCTGCCATTCCAACAATTTTGTTTGTTTTTAAACCAGCTGCTCTTTGCAAAACTCCAACCATTGCATCAAGTGGATTTGTAATACAAATTATAAAAGCATCTGGACAATTATTTGCAATGCCTTCTCCGACTTGCTTCATAACTTTAGTGTTTGTTTCAATCAAGTCATCTCTACTCATTCCTGGTTTTCTTGGCACCCCTGCAGTAACAATCACTACATCAGAGCCAGCTAAAACTTTATAATCATTTCCACCAATCATATTAGAGTCAAACTTTTCTACCGGTGAAGCTTGTACTATATCAAGAGCTTTTCCAGAAGGTATTCCGTCAGCAATATCAAATAGCGCCACATCACCTAATTCTTTAATGCCTGCTAATAATGCAAGAGTTCCTCCAATATTACCTGAACCAATAAGTGCAATTTTATTTCTAGCCATAAGAATTCTTTCTGAAATTACTTTCTAAGTTTTTATCTTAAAATCATCTTAACTACAACAGTTTGGTAGCCACAAAATTTAATAATTTATAAATCTATCTTGGAGAATTTGTTAATTCTAACAATCTAGATCTTGTTCTATCAAATTCAAACTTCCAGTCATTTCCTGTATAAATTTTTTCAATGGGCATTGCAGCATTACAAATTATAAAACATTTTGACTCGTACAATGCATCAATTAGCCAAATAAACCTTCTTGATTCATTTCTTTTTTCGTCATTTAAAACTGGGATATTATCGATAACTAATCCTCGGTACCTTGCTCCAACTTCAATATAATCTCTTGCTGCAAGTTTTTTTTCACATAAATCTTTAAAATCTAAAAGTGCGATTCCAGCTGCCGCACAAGGTATATATATTTGCCTACCAGCACTTGGAATATATTCTGGTTGTGGGAAAATTTCACCAATTAATTTATTAAAATCATCTTTCAAAACTTTGGTATTTTCATCTGATAAAGGGCTATACCAACCTTTCATTCCTATTCTTGCAGATTGCCTAAAATCTTCATCTCCTTTTATCTGAATAACTTCACAATTTTTTTCTAAATTTTTAATAAATGGAATAACTCGATCTCTATGAAGTCCTTTATCATAAAGCATTTTAGGTGGCCTGTTAGAGGTGGCTACTATAATAACACCTCTGTTCCAAAGCCCAGTAAATAATCTGTGTAAGACCATTGCATCAGCTATGTCACGTAATTCCATCTCGTCAAAACAAAGAAGTTTAGTTTCTTTTGAAATTATTTCGGCTGCATAGTCTGGAATATTCTCAATATTACTATCTTTTCTAAGTTCATGAATTAAATCATGTGCTTCGGACATGAAATTATGAAAGTGAGTTCTTTTTTTATATTTGTATTCAACGTTTTGGAAAAATAAATCCATCAACATGGATTTTCCTCTTCCAACTCCCCCCCATATATAAATACCTTTAAACTCTATATTTTTTTTTCTACCTAATAATTTAGAAAATCTTTCAAAAAAACTTTTACTATCTTTTGAAGAAATATTAGTAGCAAGAACATTTAATTTTTCTAAGGTTTCTTTTTGGAATGGATCAAAATTAATTTTTCCTAATTTTACTAGTGAATTATATTCGACTGTTAATGAAAATTTAGAACCCACTTTTAAATTTAGGCCAATCTTTTTGGTGCTGGACTTTTATCAATATTTTCCATCATTTGGTTGATTAGTTTTTTGTACAACTTTGACCTTACTTTTGAAAAGTTTGCGTCGTCATAAAGATTATGTGTTTCAAAAGGGTCATTTTCTAAATCATACAATTCCCCAAAATTTTGATCCTTATATAAAGTGAACCTAAATTTTCCTGAAATTAGTGATCTAACAAATGCAGGTTTATCAAAACCAAATCTTACTATATTATCATGAAATTCAATCATTAAGTCTTCTCTTAAAGATTTATTATCTTTGATACTGCTAGAAATATCTTTTCCTTGAATTCCCCAATAAGGCTTTACTTCTGCTCTATTTAAAATAGTAGGAGCTATATCAATTGTAGATGAAAGTGCATTTGATAATTTTGAAACTCTTCCACTTGGATCAGACCAAATAAAAGGTACCTTGGTAATTGACTGAAAGGGTAAAGCTCCTTTTAACATTAAAGAGAAATCTCCCATATAGTCACCATGGTCTGAAGTAAAAATAATCACTGTATTATCATATAGATTTCTTTCTTTAAGAGTTTTGATTACAGAGCCAACGGCGTCATCTATCATAGTAATCATACCTGCAGTAAGCGCCATACTTTCTTGAATTTGTCTTTTCTCAGTTAAAAATACAGATGTTTTACTTACAGGGTCTTTACCATCAAGGTAGTCTCTGTAAACTTTTTGCATGGGAGGTATAGGGTTCTTGTGAGAACTATATTCAAGTTTTACATCAAAATCATCTGGATTGTACATATCCCAGTATTTACCCGGAGGTGTAAATGGGTGATGAGGATCTGGAAATGATACAAATGATATGAATGGATTTTCATTATCTGATATTTTTTCAAAATATTCTTTAGCTTTTTTTTCTACAAAAGCAGTAGGATAAAACTCTTCTGGCACAGGTGTCCTGTATCCCTGCCTACAAGAATAATTATGAGGCAGTTCATTCTCAGGCCCAAAAAACTGTTCCCAGTTAGGGAAGTTTTCTTTTAACCATTGGAAGTAGTGTCCTTTACAATTGTTACCATGAGCTGTTACTAAATCTACATGTTCAAAGCCATAATATGGTTTTGGAATGTCAAAATAAACTTCTTTTTGGTAGTTTTTAAAGTCCTCAGAAGTGTAACTTCCATTATCTAACCATGCTTCTTTTACGGGCCCTAAATCGTCATCTTTAATCCAAGGATGTGGTGGTCCTGGGTCAAAACCTTGTAGATGAATTTTACCAAAACTTGAGGTTTGATATCCTGATTTTAACAAAACATCTACAAAAGTTGTAGCACTTTTACTCAGATGGTTTCCATTATATCTTAAGCCATGAACAGACGGATACCTTCCAGTCATTAAAGAAGCTCTGTTTGGCATGCAAACTGGACTTGCAACATAGAAATCAGAAAAGCTTGTCCCCAATGAAGAAATATTATCTATATTTGGAGTTTTAATAATATTATGGCCATTACAACCAAGATAATCCCATCTTAACTGATCTGCCATGAATATTACAAAGTTGGGTTTTTTGCTCATTTATCTGTCACACCAATTTTTAAAATTTATTTAATTTTATTTTGCAAACTTTATGATTACAAGTAATTGTTTATCAATTAAAAATTTTTGTTCAAGGGATTATAAATGTCAAAAAATAAAGTTGTTCTTCTTGGTACTAAAGGTGGCCCAAGAATGGAAAAAGGTTTGAGTTGGTCAACATGTTCAGTTATTGAAGTTGAAGGGCATCCTTATATTGTTGATTGTGGGCTTGGTGTTACTAGGCAATTTGTCGAAGCAGGGTACTCTTTAAGTCAAGTTGATAATATATTTATAACGCACCATCATTCAGATCATAATTTAGAATTTGGTCCTTTAGTTCACACTTTATGGACATCTGGAACATCTGATCACGTTAATGTTTATGGTCCAAAAGGAACTCAAAACTTACTCGATGGTTTCCTAAAGTCTTTAGAAATTGATATTAATGTTAGAATTGAAGATGAAAAACAAAGAGATTTAGCTTCAATAATTAAAGTTTCAGAAATTTCTGAAGGTTTAGTCATGGAAGATGAAAGAGTAAAAGTCACTGCTCTAAAAGTTGTTCATGGGCTATTAGAAAATTGCTTTGCATTCAAATTTGAAACAAAAGACAAAAAAGTTGTTTTTTCAGGTGATACAATTTATTTTCCCCCTCTGATTGAATTTTCTAAAGATGCTGATCTCCTTGTTCATGAAGTTATGTTAGAAAGAGGAATAAATGTCCTCGCTGAGAGATTAAAAAAAGTTAAACCTAATTTAATAGACCATTTAATGATAAGCCATACTACAGCTGAGGACGCAGCTAAGCTTGCAAAAGAAGCTAATGTAAAACACATGGTTTTTAATCACTATGTCCCTCATATTCCAAAGGAATTTCCTAATTCAGAGTTTGTAGATGCAGCTAAAAGAGTTTGGGATGGAAAAATAACTGCAGGCTATGATTTATGTGAGATTGATTTTTAAAAGGATAATTTATGGGAATCAAACTTAATTTTAAATCTCAAGGTCAGGCTCACAATGAAACTATTTTATTTATTCATCCATTAGGAGCTGATCATTCGGTTTTTGATTCTGTTATAAATGGTGTCAAAAATACTTATCATTGTATTTCTGTTGATATAAGAGGTCATGGAAAGTCTCCAGTTTTGGAGCCTCCTTATTCTATAGAAGAAATGGCACAAGATATTGCATCAACTTTTAACTTTGAAAGCCCGATTAATATAATGGGTGTTTCAATTGGTGGAATGATTGCAATGAGTCTAGAAATTAATAAAATGATACCTATCAAAAAATTAATACTATCTGATACTGGGCATAAAATTGGTAATCATGATCTTTGGCAAGAGAGAGTCGACTTGGTGCAGGCAGGTGGATTAGAGAAGATTGTTGATATGGCGATAGAAAGGTGGTTTCCCAAGGAATTTAGAGATGCTTCACCAAAAATTATGGAAGAGTGTAAAAGCCTTCAATTGAAAAATACAGTAAAAGGTTATGTGGGAGCTTGCCAGGCAATTCAATCAGAAGACTTAACAAATCACTTATCAAAAATTACATGCAAAGTTCTGGTTTTAACTGGTACCAAAGATATTTCAACACCACCTGAACTTGGTAAAGAATTAGCTGCTTTACTCCCTTATGGAAATTTTAAGGAATTAAATGGTATTGGGCATGTACCACCTTTACAGAGCCCTGATATGATTATAAATATTTTACAAGAATTTCTAAATTAAGATGTTAAGAAAATGACACAGAAAAATAAAACGAGCACATATACAAAAGGCATGGAAATTAGGAGACAAGTGTTAGGAATTAAGCATGTTGAAAATGCTATAAAAAATACTAACAAAATTGATGAAAAATTTCAAAAATTTATAACTGAAGGTGCTTGGGGATCAGTCTGGTCAGGTGATCAGCTCTCAAAAAGAGATAGAAGTTTAATAACGATTTCATTATTAGCAGCATTAGGTCATCATGAAGAGTTAGAAATGCATTTTAATGCATCTAAAAATACAGGCGCGACTTATAGTGAAATTGCTGAAACTTTAATGCATGTTGCTGTTTACGCAGGCGTGCCAGCATCTAACAGTGCATTCAAAATATTAAAAAAGGTTTTTCAAGAAAGTAAATAGATCAATATGCAAAATAATCCATGGAACAAAAGAGATTGGTCAAACCATCCAGATTTGATTTATCCAGATTATAAATCTACAATTTTGAGGAACCCTCAAAACCCTCTCAAAAAACTAAATAATTTTAACGAAATTCCTGGACCCAAGTTTGAAAGCTTTTCAATACGAACGATTGATTCTGATTTAACTTTAAATGCTAAAAAAGACCATAACCCTATAGGAGAAAGAATTATTGTACTTGGGCAAGTTAAAGATGAATTTGGTAAGCCAGTACCAAATTGCCTAATAGAAATTTGGCAAGCAAATTCTGCAGGAAGATACGTTCACAGAGAAGAAATACATGATGCTCCTTTAGACCCCAATTTTTTAGGTGCAGGAATGACACTGACTGATGATAATGGAAATTATAAGTTTACTACAATAAAGCCCGGCTCTTACCCATGGGGTAATCATCATAATGCATGGCGACCAGCACATATTCATTTTTCTATCTTTGGAAGATCTTTTGTAGATAGACTTGTTACACAAATGTATTTTGAAGGTGACCCATTATTTAAATACGATCCAATATTTAATTCAATTCCTGATAAAAAAGCTCAAAACAGACTAATTGCTAAATTTTCAATCGATAAAACCGTTCCTGAGTTTGCCCATGCATATGTTTTTAATATTGTCCTCAGAGGGCGACAAGCAACGCCAATGGAAGTTTAAAAAATGAAAAAAAATACTTTTTTACAAACTTCTTCTCAAACTGTAGGGCCTTTTTTTGCTTATGGGTTAACTGCCCAACAATATAGATATGACTTTCCAAGTCTATTTAATGGTAATCTCAGAAAAAATGATATTGATGGAAAAGAAATTTCTATTAAAGGTAGGGTTTTAGATGGGAAAGGTAATCCTTTACATGATGCCATGATAGAGATTTGGCAAGCTGATCCACAAGGTAATTATAATACTGATCAAAATAGTGATTTTTTAGGTTTCGGGAGAATGGGAACGGGTAGTGACAATTTTATTGGGTTTAATTTTTTGACATATAAACCTGGAAAAATTAATGATAGTTCCGCGCCTCACATAAATTTAACAGTTTTTGCTAGAGGGATGCTTAATCATTTATTTACTAGAATATATTTTTCTGATGAGAAAAACGAAATTGATGAAGTATTTAATCAAGTTGATCCATTACTAAGACCAAGATTAATTGCTGAAAAAGTTAATGAAGAAGAATATTATTTTGATATAATTCTTCAGGGTGAAAATGAGACGATATTTTTTGATATATAGAATTTAATTAGGATGTTTTAATGACAAAATTTTTATCATTAGAGGAGGGAGTAAGAGAAAATCTTAAACCTGGCAACCAAGTTTGTTTTGAGGGTTTTACACACCTAATTCCTCATGCTTCTGCTCATGAGGTTATTCGCCAAAAGATAGGCAGCTTAACTATAGTAAGAATGACACCCGATGTGATTTATGATCAGCTAATCGGAATGGGGTTGGTTAAGAAAATGATTTTTTCATATGCTGGGAATCCAGGAGTGGGTCTTTTAAGAAGGTTTCGTGACTCAGTTGAAAATGGATGGCCTAATAAAATTGAAATAGAAGAGCATTCTCATTCAGCTATGGCCCATGCTTATGAAGCGGGTGCTGCTGGTTTGCCATGTGCTATATTTCGGGGTTACATGGGCGCTGAATTAAGGGAGGTTAATTCAAATATAAAAGAAGTAACTTGTCCATTTACTGGTGAAGAATTAACTGCAATACCTGCTTTAAATCCTGATGTAGCATTTATTCATGCGCAAAAGGCAGATAAAAAAGGAAATGTTTTAATTGAGGGAATACTAGGTGTTCAAAAAGAAGCCGTTTTAGCATCAAAAAGATCAATAGTAACTGTAGAGGAAATAGTAGAAAAATTAGATTGTCACCCCAACACAACAATACTTCCATATTGGACAACATCTGCAATTTGCCATGTTCCTGGAGGCGCTCACCCATCCTATGCTAGAGGTTATTATAAAAGAGATAACGCAAACTATATTGAGTGGGATAAAATTGCTTCTGACAGAGCAACTTTTTTAAGCTGGATGCAAGAAAATGTTATTAAAGTGTCCCCAAAAATATTTCAAAATAGAATAAAAAATTTAAAAGAAGATGAAAATGAATAATAATTATTCTCCTGATGAAATGATGACTATAGTTGCATCAAGAGCTCTTAAGAATGATGATGTTTGTTTTGTTGGAATTGGAGCTCCGTCTGCAGCCTGTAATATAGCTAGATTAACTCACGCTCCAGACATAACACTTATCTATGAAAGTGGAACTATAGGTACTGCACCAAATATTTTGCCTCTTTCGATTGGTGATGGGGAGCTATGTGAAACTGCTCTCACAACAGTTTCAGTTCCTGAAATGTTTAGGTATTGGCTTCAGGGTGGTAGGATTACTATTGGGTTTTTGGGTGCTGCTCAATTAGATAAGTTTGGAAATATTAATACAACAGTAATTGGAGATTACAGTGGACCCAAAACTCGTTTGCCGGGTGGAGGTGGGGCTCCTGAAATAGCTTCATCTGCAAAACAAGTATATATAACAATGAAGCAATCTCTTAGAGGTATGGTAGAAAAAATAGATTTTTTCACTAGTTTTGGACATGGATCAGGAGGAAACGAGAGAAAATCAAGAAATATTAATACTGAAGGACCAAGTTTGTTAATAACAGATTTAGCAATTTGGAAACCAGATCCGATTTCCAAGGAGTTTACTGTTCATTCACTTCATACTGGCGTTTCTAAAGAAATGGTCCAAGATAGTTGTGGGTGGAAGGTAAAGTATTCTGACAACATTGAAGTTACTGAACCACCTACAGAATTAGAATTAAAAACTTTAAGGGATTTAAAGGAAAGAACAAAAATAGCAAACTCAAGGAAAGATATAAACTTATGAAAGATGCTTTTATATGTGATGCAATTAGATCACCTATTGGAAGATTTGGTGGAAGCCTTGCAACTATTAGAGCTGATGATCTAGCATCACTTTCATTAAAAGAATTAATAAAAAGAAATAGCTCAATAAATTGGGAAGACGTGGATGAGGTTGTTTTTGGCTGTGCTAATCAATCTGGTGAAGATAATAGGAATGTAGCTAGGATGTCGCTATTACTTGCTGGACTGCCTCAAACAATTCCTGGAATTACAATCAATAGACTATGTGCTTCAGGATTAGAAGCTGTTACATATGCTGCTAGAATGATTAAATCTAATGAAGCGGATTTAGTCATTGCAGGTGGTGTAGAGAGTATGAGCAGAGCTCCATTTGTTATTCCAAAGTCATCATCAGCTTTTTCAAGAAACGCTGAGATTTATGATACGACTATAGGATGGAGATTCATAAATCCAATCATGAAAGAAAAATATGGTGTTGATTCTATGCCAGAGACAGGAGAAAATGTTGCAGAACAATGGAATATAAGTAGAGAGGATCAGGATAAGTTTGCATTTTGGTCTCAAAAAAAGACTTCCAAAGCAATATCATCTGGAAGATTTAAAAACGAGACTTTTAATATAAAAGTTAATTTAAAAAAGAATGAAATAATTTTTAGAGGTGATGAACACCCTCGAGAGACTAGCATAGAAAAACTAAACTCCTTACCAACTCCATTTAGAAAAAATGGAACTGTAACTGCGGGAAATGCAAGTGGGGTCAATGATGGCTCTGCTGCATTAATAATAGCATCAGAACAAGCAGTAAAAAAATATAACCTAAATCCAAGAGCAAAAATTATAAATTCTGCGGCGGTTGGTGTTGAACCAAGAATTATGGGAATTGGTCCTGTTGGAGCCACAAAAAAGGCTCTTTCACTTTCAAACCTAAATTTAGATAATATTCAAGTAATAGAATTAAATGAAGCTTTTGCCTCACAAGCTTTGGCAACGATTCGAGATTTGGGATTATCTGATGATGATGATCGTGTAAATATTAATGGTGGGGCAATAGCTTTAGGCCATCCATTGGGTATGTCAGGTGCTCGCTTGGTTCTAACTGCCACTGAAGAGTTACATCAAAATAATAATAATAAGATGGCTCTTTGTTCTATGTGTGTAGGTGTAGGACAAGGAAGTGCGATAATTCTTGAAAAAACTTAAACTTCAAATTTTTAGCTAATTTACTTTTGGAACAATTATAAGGCTTTAAGGTTAAGATTTTTTCGGAATCTATTTTTTAACTCTACTCCGTCTAATATAGGCAAACTTCTGGGTGGTAGTTGGGGTTCAACTTTTATATTTGCAAAAATGGGACCGTCAATAGGTGGAAGATAATCTATCAAATTATTTAAATCATTATCAGATTTTACAGAAAAACTATGTTTAAAATTTGAAGCTTTTGCAATTTTATGTAGATCAACTCCAAATGAAGTATGGCTTTTTTGCATTCCAGTTTCTCCATAATAGCCATTATCTAAAACTATAATAGACAAGTTATTTGGTTTTTGAACACCAATTGTTGCGAGTGAACCCACTCCCATTAATTGTTCGCCATCTCCAGTTATTACTATTACTGGTAAATTTGGATTAGCCATTGCTAGTCCAAGCCCAACCATTGCAGCACCTCCCATGGCACCCCATAAGTAAAAGTTTGAATCATTATCACCAGCATCAAATACATCATATGTTGGTGACCCTAAACCAGTAATTATCTTAGCTTCTTTTCGATTATCAACTATCTGTTTTACAACTGATCTTCTTTTTAAATTAATATCTTTTCCTACCATTCTTTTCTTCCAAGTAATCTTTGGGATAATAAAACAGCAATTTGTTGGTCACTTGAAAAGGCACTGTATAATGCTGCATCAGTAAAAGAGATTACATCTATTGGATTAGTAGCTTTATGAACTACTACACCCATATTTTCTAGGCAACCTTGCGTAGCTTTACCCATTGGAACTTGCCATGAATTAAATTCTCCAAATTCTCCACGCATAGTAATCAAAGTAACAAAAGGGAAATTACAATTTGACAATAATGAAAGCATGTTAATACAGTTTCCAACACCACTGCTTTGCATTAAAAGAACAGATTTTTTGCCACCAAGCCAACAACCACCTGAAAAGGCAACACCCTCTTCTTCAGTACTTAAAACTATAGGTTTTATAGATTGATCTTCTTCTGAAAGTGAAATTAATTTGGCATGTCCTGCATCAGGTACATATGGCAAAAAATTAATTTTATGCTTTTTTATAATGTCAAATAAATTTTTTTCCCAGTTGTTGTCAGTAATCATTTCTTTTGTAAATAATGTTTCTCTTTGAAAATAAAAATATATTTTAACTTAATAATTATATTACTGATAAATAGAATCAATAATTAAACTATTTTATTAAATTTAAATTATTTTGATTAACATTAAATATAAAGCTATCTTTAAAATATTAATACTCATTAATTAAAAGTTAGTTATGATTACAGAAGTAAAAAGAAGAAATAAAAGAAAAAATCATCAGGATGATTTCAAGCAAATTGATCCAGTTATCTCAAAAGGTATGGAAGGTGGTAATTACAAACCATTAAGTGATAACGATATAAAAAAAATATATTCAACTGCATTAGAAGTATTAGAAAACTTAGGCGTTGGAAACCCATTGCCAGAACTATTAGATGCTGCAATTAATCAAGGTTGTAAAGTTAATGATGAAGGCAGGTTATGTTTTCCAAAGTCATTAGTAGAGGATGTAATCAGTAGGGCAGGAAGGAACTTTACTTTATATGGGAGAGATCCAAAATATGACATTGAGCTTTCTGGAAATAAAGTCAATTTATTTGGAGCTGGTGAGGCAGTTTCAGTATTAGATTTGGGAGCAAATAAGTATCGCCCTTCAACTATCAACGATGTTTATGATATTGCTAGGATGGTCGACTATTTAGATAATATTCATAGCTATTCCAGATTTGTGGTTCCAACAGAATTAAGTGAAGATTTATTGGTTGCTGACATTAACACAGCTTATGCAAGTTTAATGGGCACACAAAAGCATACGGCCCTTACATTTTCGGATGGAAAAAATGTTAAACCGACACTTGAAATGCTAGATATAATTGCAGGGGGAGAAGGAGAGTTTATAAAAAGACCATTTTGTCATGGAGGTGGCTGTACTATCGTTTCACCTTTACAATATGGAACTGATAATTGCGAAGTGGCTCTAGCATCATTACAATTAAATGCTCCAATTTGGGTTGTAATAGCACCTCAATCTGGAGCCACAGCACCCGCAGCTCTTGCAGGGTGTTTAGTACAGGCTTTAGCAGAGACTTTGGCGAGTCTTTTACTTATTGATCTTATTAAACCAGGGCACCCTGTTATTTTTGGCCCTTGGCCTTTTGTTACAGACTTAAGAACAGGTGCTTTTTCTGGTGGTGGAGGTGAAGAAGCAATTATGAGTGCAGCTTCAGCACAAATTACTAATTATTGCGGATTAGTTAGTTCAGTAGGTGCTGGTATGACTGATGCTAAAAGTCCTGATGCTCAGGCAGGTTACGAAAAAGGTATTTCAATAGTGATGGCAGCATTAGCTGGTTGTAATAATGTCTCTGAATCTTCCGGAATGATGGCAAGTTTAATGGGATGCTCTTATGAGTCTCTTGTTATTGATAATGAAATGCTAGGTATGGTAATGAGAGTTGTTCGGGGAATTGAAGTCAATGATGATACTCTGTCTTATGACGTTATTAAGAAAACTATTAAGGGTGAGGGGCACTTTTTAAGATCATCTCAAACATTGTCTCTCATGAAAACAGAGTATTTATATCCAGAATTAGCAGATAGATCTAGGCAAGAAGAATGGGAAGTTGAGGGTTCACCAGATATGAGAAAAAGAGCTGAACTTCATGCAAGAAAAATCTTAAACTCACATTATCCAGTTTATATAGATGATGAAACTGATAAAAAAATTCGCGATAGATTCCCTATAAAAATAACAAAAAATATCATTAAACCTGATGCTAACAGGTTTTAAAGATTAACGTCTTTCAACCATTAATTTCTTTATTTCACCAATAGCTTTTGCAGGGTTTAATCCTTTGGGGCAAGTTTTTGAGCAATTCATTATAGTATGACATCTATAAAGTTTAAATGGATCTTCTAACGCATCTAAACGTTCTCCAGTACTTTCGTCTCTACTATCTGCTATCCATCTGTAGGCTTGAAGGAGGACCGCTGGTCCAAGATACTGGTCTCCATTCCACCAGTAAGAAGGGCAAGAAGTTGAACATGAGAAACATAAAACACACTCCCATGCACCATCTAGGACTGCTCTTTCTTCTTTAGATTGTCTTCTCTCACCATCTGTAGGGGGGCTGTCTGATTTTAGCCATGGTTCAATAGAACTTAATTGTGCATATGCTTTACTTAAATCTGGAACTAAGTCTTTTACAACGCTCATATGAGGAAGAGGAAAAATAACAACATCGCCTTTTACATCTTCAATACTTTTTAAACAAGCAAGGGTATTAGTACCATCTATATTCATTGAACAAGAGCCACAAATACCTTCTCTGCATGATCTTCTAAAAGTTAGGCTCCCATCAACTTCACTTTTAATTTTTATAAGTGCATCCAAAACCATTGGACCACAATCATCTTTATCAATCGTAAAGGTATCAACTCTGGGATTACTATCATCATCTGGTGACCATCTGTATATTTTAAAAGTTTTTTGCTCACCGTCAGTTTTGGGCTTTGGGTGTTCGTGACCTTCAATAATCTCACTATTTTTTGGTAATTTAAACTCTGCCATAATTTACCTAATAAACTCTTGCTACAGGTGCAATACTTTGCACCTCATTGGTTAATGTTGATAATTTTACGTCTCTGTAACCCAGTTTAGACTTATTCTTCTCATCAAGCCACATGACTGTATGCTTCATCCAGTTTTTATCATCACGTTCTGGATAATCTTCATGCGCATGTGCGCCTCTCGATTCCTGTCTCTCATTGGCAGAGCGTATTGTCACCAGTGCCTGACCCAACAGATTATCAAGCTCTAACGTTTCAACCAGATCTGTATTCCAAATCAGCGATGTATCCTGCAGACGAACATTTTGCATATCCATTGCAATATCACCTAACTTCCTCACACCTTCATCAAGTACTTCTGTGTTACGGAACACAGCAGCATGTCTTTGCATAGCTTTTTGCATATCCAGTCTTAACTCAGCTGTTGAGACATCACCTTTTGAATGACGGATACGATTAAAACGGTCTAATATTTTTTGTGTAGCTGATTCGGGTAGAGGCGGTAGAGACTCACCTGGCTTCATTGTCTCAGAAGCACGCTGTGCAGCAGCACGTCCAAATACAACAATATCTAATAAAGAGTTTGTTCCCAAACGGTTGGCTCCATGGACAGACACACAAGCAGCCTCCCCAATCGCCATCAGACCAGGTGCTGTACGGTCAGGATCTTGAGCTGTTGGTGACAGAACCTCACCATGGTAATTGGTTGGAATACCTCCCATGTTATAATGCACTGTTGGAAGCACAGGAATCGGTGCCCGTGTCACATCCACACCACAAAAGATTTTTGCTGTCTCTGTAATACCTGGTAATTGCTTATGCAATGTCTCTGGATCGATATGTTCAAGATGAAGCATAATATGATCATTATCATTACCAACACCGCGTCCTTCGTTGATCTCAACTGTCATAGCACGACTGACAACATCTCGGCTTGCAAGGTCTTTGGCTGTTGGAGCATAACGCTCCATAAAGCGCTCACCTTCTGAGTTGGTCAGATACCCTCCTTCACCTCTGGCACCTTCTGTAATCAAAACACCAGCGCCATAGACACCTGTTGGATGGAACTGGACAAACTCCATATCCTGAAGAGGAAGACCTGCCCTTAATACCATGGCATTACCATCACCTGTACAGGTATGTGCTGATGTACATGAGAAGTAAACGCGGCCATAACCACCTGTTGCTAAAACAGTCTTCTGGGCACGAAAGCGGTGAAGGGTTCCATCTTCCATACATAAAGCCAGGACACCGCAGCATCTGCCTTCATCATCCATGAGTAGATCAAGGGCAAAGTACTCGATAAAAAACTCTGCCTTATACTTCAGGCACTGCTGATACAACGTATGAAGGATCGCATGACCTGTCCTGTCTGCCGCAGCGCACGCACGTCGCGCCATAGCTTTGCCCTGTTCGAGGGTATGGCCACCAAACGGTCTTTGATAGATCTTGCCTTCTTCTGTCCTTGAGAAAGGCACACCATAATGTTCAAGCTCGATCACTGATGGAATGGCATTCTTGCACATATACTCAATCGCATCCTGATCACCCAGCCAGTCAGACCCCTTGACCGTATCATACATATGATACTGCCAGTTGTCGCCTTCACCCATATTATTAAGAGCGGCACCAACACCACCCTGAGCAGCAACGGTATGTGATCGTGTTGGAAAGACTTTGGTGATGCAAGCTGTCTTAAAGCCTTCTGCTGTCATGCCTAACGTTGCACGAAGACCGGCACCACCTGCACCCACAACCAAAACATCATACTCGTGATCTGTGATAGGATA
>ERZ802830.1812-NODE-1812-length-20010-cov-9.844_pt1 | contig 20010 bp, 17 predicted proteins | sample MGYA00345654_ERZ802830 | MGnify/ENA primary metagenome ERZ802830 (study PRJEB30503, sample SAMEA104212375) | marine metagenome | biome: Westerlies Biome; feature: [SRF] surface water layer (ENVO:00010504) within the epipelagic zone...; material: water...
AGGCAGCTGCAATGGCCGGCGTCCCTTTGGCCGGAACAGACTGGATCCCAGGACGCGATAGATTCTAGGCTGATGGGATAACTGAATAATATTGCATGGCCAGACTCCGCAGATAAGCAGACTCCGCAGATAAAACAGACCCCACACATAAAACAGACTCCATACATCAAAAGGAAGGACGCTACCATGAGCATTGATCTGACGAATTTTGCCAAAGACAAGGGTGTAAAATATTTCATGATTTCCTACACTGACCTGTTTGGTGGCCAGCGCGCCAAGCTGGTTCCAGCACAGGCCATTGGCGACATGCAGGTTGAGGGCGCAGGCTTTGCCGGCTTTGCGACCTGGCTTGACCTGACACCTGCGCATCCCGACATGCTCGCGGTGCCGGATTCCAATTCGGTGATCCAGCTGCCGTGGAAACCAGAGGTGGCCTGGGTTGCTGCCGACTGCATGATGGAAGACGCGCCCGTAGCACAGGCCCCGCGTAACGTATTGAGCAGCATAATCGCTGAGGCCGCAAAGGATGGCCTGCATGTTAAAACCGGCATCGAGGCGGAGTTTTTTCTGCTGACCCCGGATGGCGAGCAGATTTCCGATGAATATGATATTGCCGCCAAACCCTGCTACGACCAACAGGCGGTGATGCGCCGCTATGATGTGATCGCAGAGATCTGTGATTACATGCTTGAGCTGGGCTGGGGCCCTTATCAGAACGACCATGAGGATGCCAATGGCCAGTTCGAAATGAATTGGGAGTTTGATAATGTGCTGAACACCGCCGACAAGCACAGTTTTTTCAAGTTCATGACGAAATCGGTTGCCGAAAAACATGGGTTCCGCGCCACCTTCATGCCAAAGCCAATTGAAGGGCTGACCGGCAATGGTTGTCATGCGCATATCTCGGTCTGGGACAAGGATGGCAAAACCAACATCTTTGCAGATGACAGTATGGAGCTTGGCCTGTCCGAACAGGGGCGCCATTTTCTGGGCGGCATCATGAAACATGCAAGCGCACTGGCAGCGATCACCAACCCGACAGTGAACAGCTATAAGCGCATCAATGCGCCGCGCACCATGTCGGGTGCGACCTGGGCACCCAATACGGTGACCTGGACCGGCAACAACCGCACACATATGGTGCGGGTTCCCGGACCCGGCCGCTTTGAGCTGCGACTTCCCGATGGGGCCGCCAACCCCTATCTCTTGCAGGCCGTGATCATCGCCGCCGGCCTTGATGGCGTGCGCAGCAAGGCTGATCCCGGAAAACGCCATGACATTGATATGTATGCCGAAGGCCACAAGGTTCGCGGGGCACCAAAACTGCCGCTCAACATGCTTGATGCGCTGCGCGCCTTCGACCGCGACAAGGGGTTGAAAACAGCGCTCGGTGACGAGTTTTCCACAGCCTATCTGAAAATGAAGATGCAGGAATGGAACTCCTATGTTTCGCATTTTTCCGCATGGGAAAAGGAGAATACGCTGGACATCTGATCCACAGCCGACTTTTGTTAACAGATGCAACCACTTCACCCTGACGCCATAAAAATGCTGGTTGTTCATTGCTCGGATACGCCGGATGATGAGCAGCTGCGCGCCATCGACATTCAGCACATGCATCTCGGCTTTGGCTGGGACGGCATTGGCTATCATTACGTCATTGGCCGTGATGGCCGGTGCGAGGCAGGCCGTCCCGAATTCTGGCAAGGCGCTCATGTCAGGGGCGTGAACGATGTGAGCCTTGGCGTCTGTCTGATCGGTCGCACCAATTTCACCACAGCGCAGATGCATCGTCTGGAGCTGTTGCTGCGTGACTGGACCGCACGCTATCCACAGGCCCGCGTGGTTGGCCATCGTGATGCGACCCAAACGGACAAGACCTGCCCGAATTTTGACGCCGCCGCATGGTGGCAGACACGCATCACCGCCAGAATGACCCCCGTAGCCGGGTCGGCAGAGATGCTGGCCAAACCTGAGGATGGGGCCGCGCTGGAAACCGAAAGTCTCTTTGGTGAGTCGCTAGAGGTGTTGGATCGGCATAATGGTTACCTCAGGGTTCGGTTGGCCACAGATGGCTATGAGGGATGGGTGAAGGCGTTGTCCCTGACGCCAGCCTCAGACACTGACAAAGGACATGAACACCGGCTGATCATTGCCCCGGCGGTGGTTGTCAGCGCGGCGCCCGATGTAAAATCACGCTGTCTGCTGAAATTATCACTTGGTGCCAGGATCATGATTACCGACGAGCAGGGTGAATGGCTCACCATCGCCTTGCCCACAGGTGGATCTGGCTATCTGCCAGCTTGTGCCTGCGCACAATTATCGCCGGACGACGATTATGTTGGCGTCGCAGAAACCTTTGCCGGTGTCGCCTATCACTATGGCGGACGCAGCCATGACGGACTTGATTGTTCTGCGCTTGTGCAGCTTTCATTGCAGGCCGCGGGAATTGCATGCCCGCGTAACAGCGGTGATCAGGAACGCTGGGCGAGAACCGCGGGAACAATCATCGATGCCTCCACGCTTGAGCGCGGCGATCTGTTATTCTGGCCGGGCCATGTTGCCATTTGCCAGTCTGGCCAGATGATGCTGCATCCCAACGCCCATCATCATGCGGTGACAAGCGAGAGAATTGATGGCGCCCTACCCCGCCTTGCCAACGCCACCGGCTCTCCCGTTACCGCAATCAGGCTGATGTGAGACTGATTTCCACTGCCTTTTACTTTGCCGAACCGTTTATTTCGCCAAATTCTGCAATCTGTGGCGCAATTTCCACAGCAGCAGCAATGACGGTATCACCATGATCGCTGTCAGGATGAAAAACAGGCCCCAATCACCACCAAGCCCATCAACCAGCGCCCCCGACGAGGAGGCTAGCAGCGTGCGTCCCAAGGTTCCGATTGAGGCAAGCAGCGCATATTGCGTTGCGGTGTAGTTGCGATCCACCAGCAGCGAGATGAAAGTGACGAAAGCAACCGTGGCAAAGGCGGCGGCAAGATCATCCACGATGACGGCGAAGGCGAACAGCAATTCATTCGGCCCGACCCAGGCAAGAACGCTGAACAGGATGTTGGTGCCAGCCATGGCAATGCCGGAAATCAGCAGCGCCCGAACAACACCTGTGCGCAGCGCAAAGAACCCCCCAATCAACGTAAAGGTCACGGTGGTAATCCAGCCAAGACCCTTTGAATAGAGGGCAATATCGGATTTTGAGAAACCGACTTCCTTGTAGAAAACGATCGACATCTTGCCCATGAAGGCCTCGCCAATCTTGAAAAGGAAGATAAAGGCAAGGATCATGATCCCGATCTGCATGCCGTTTTTCCGGAAAAAGGAGAGAAGCGGGTCAAGAACGGTTGTGACAACAAAGCTGAAGAGCTTAACCACTGGCCCCTGCCCGCCCATTTTATCGGCCATCGCATCCTGCGCCGCACGCTGGCTGGCCGCGCGTTCAGCAGTGCCTGTTTCCGGAACAAACATCAGGGCGATATTGCACAACACAACCAACACGCCCAAAAACAGAAAAGTCATCTGCCAATAATCGGCGATGCCAGCCTTTTGCAGATAATCGGCCATCATCAGTGCCAGCATGCCGCCCAGCTTGTAGCCGGACCACCAGCCGACAACGGCAACCGCCGCCCCGGCGGCCATGGCCTTGTTATCATCCCTGTCGATCTGTTCGATGCGCAGCGCATCAATGGTAATGTCCTGCGTCGCCGAACAGATGGCGATGATCAGGCCGGCACCGATCACCAACGCCATCGATGTTGTCGGCTCGAGAGTCGACCAGAGACACAGACAGACAAGGATTACCGCCTGCAGCGTGACAATCCACGCTTTACGGTGGCCAAGCCGGTCCGTCAGCACCGGAATGCGCAACCGATCAATCAACGGCGCCCAGAGAAAATTGATTGCATAAACGCTGAAAATCAGGCCGGCCCAACCGATGGCGCTACGCGACAGCCCCTCTTCCTTCAGCCAGAGTGACAGCGACGAGCCGATCAGCACCCATGGCAGGCCACTGATCATCCCCAAAAGCAGAATCCGCGCCATGCGCGGCTCCAGATAGGATGAGAAGAAATCGCTCACGATCCCCGGTGATGAACTCGTTTGTCCGTTGGCCATCTATTTCTCCCCAATGCGATAAATGCCAGCTTGCATCCCCGCAGCGATCCCGCTGCGATGATTGTATTCGAAATCGCTTATAAACACCCTTATGCTATTCGCAGATCATCCCAAAAGGCAATTGCTATTGGCAGACTTGCCGCAGATCACGTCCAGGACTTGACCCTGTGCCTCCATGCCGCCACGCTCAAACACATGAACAGATGGACAGTTTCACCGGGCCAAACAGGCTATGCGATCGATGATGCGCGAACCAGCTACCCGTGCATCATTGGCAAATCCGGCCTGATCGATGCTGCCGCCAAGCGTGAGGGTGATATGGCAACGCCGCTTGGCAGCTGGGTTATGCGCTGCGTCTATTTTCGCCCCGACCGGACGGCAGCACCGGTGACGGATCTGCCGACCTATCCGCTCAGCGCCGATCTTGGCTGCTGCGATGCTCCGGGCGGCGCCGCCTACAACCAGCTGGTGCGCCGCCCCTATCCCGGCCGCCATGAGCAGCTGTGGCGGGAGGATGAACGCTATGATCTGCTGGTCGTTCTGGGACATAATGATGCGCCGCCAATTGCCGGACTTGGCAGTGCCATATTTTTTCATTTATGCACCAAAGACACAGAATTTACGGCAGGTTGTGTTGCCGTCCTGCGTGATCATATGATCGAAATTCTGGCCAATTCCAGCCGTGACATGGCGCTTGTCATCACCCGTCTGGCGCCCGCCGAGCCACTGTCCATTTAACGCGCCGTCACCAGCGCAATGATTTGAACTGGCATGCAGCGATGAAACAGGCCACAGTGTGATCATGCTATCTCCTCGACACATGCGCGGCTATATCGAAGGCTATTATGGGCGTATCCTGTCCTGGCAGGACCGCCACCGGATCATCGACCAGCTGGCAACCCTCGGCATGAGCAGTTATCTCTATGCGCCGAAAGAGGATGTCAGCCACCGGCTCCGATGGCGCACCGCCTGGGACGCCGAATGGTGCGCGGCCTTTGCCGATTTCTGTGCCTATGCCGCAACACGCAACATTCAGGTTTTGGCCGGAATCGCCCCCGGAATTGATTTTGATTTTCATAATGAAATTAATGAATTCAAAATCCTTGTTAAAAAATCAAATCAACTTGTTGACGCGGGCGCGGATGGCGTTGTCCTGATGTTTGACGATATCGAACCAGATTCGGAAACATTTGCCGGGCTTGGCCGCAGCGAGGCGCAGTGCCATGGCGAGATTGCCGTAAGGCTGGCCAGCGAAATCGGTGTGCCGCTTAGTCTTGTGCCACGGATCTATGCGGATGAGATTTCCGGTAAGATTTCCGGTGGGATGGCCCGTGAGGTAGCAGGCCATTATCAGGAGCTGGCCACCACCCTGCCCGATGATATGGCGGTGTTTCATTGCGGCGCACATATTGTGGCAGGTGACGCCCCGCTTGATGCCGGCAATAGTGCGGTGACGGCAGCCGGGTTTGGGCGGCTGGTGCTGTGGGACAATCTCTATTGCAATGATTATTGCCCACGCCGCCTGTTTGTCGGGCCTTATCAACGAAACGCCGGGAACGCCGAGTTGATGCTGAACGGCACCGGCATGGTGGAGAGCGATTTGTTGCTGCTGTCGGTGATGCAGGCAGGTGACGATGATCACCGCTGGCAGGCAGCGCTCCGCGCACATGGGGTGCCAGATGCGTTTTTTGCGGTGGCCGCCTGGTTCGATGCGCCCGTGATCAGCGGGACTATGCCAAAGATATTGCCACGCCCGGATGCAGGGCAGATGGCCGCCATCGAGCATTTGTTGTGGCGCTGGAAAACACCGCTTGCCAGAGAATGGTATCCGTTCCTGTTCGGGCTAAAACATGACGCATTGATTCAGTCTGGCAAAATGCCGGCCGAGAGAGTGGCAAAAACACAGTTGGCACCGCTTTACCAACATCTGGATCAACAGCTTGATCAGAATCTGGATCAAAATCGGGACGGACGGTGATGACGGTCAGCTTCTTTGACGGGCATAATGATATGCTGCTGCGGCTTTGGCTTCATGATGATTGGGGCGCCGCCGCTTTTCTGGAGTCTGACGGCAGCGGCCATATCGACCGCGAACGGATGGCAGCTGGCCGCATGACAGGCGGCTTTTTTGCAATCTTCATCCCCGCCGACAAGCGCAAGATGCTGGCGGTAGGACCAATCGAGCAGAAACATGCGCTGACACAATGTCTCGAAATGATTGATATCTTCGATCTGATCTGCGAGACCGATTTTGCCCCATGCCGCGAAAAGAGCGATGTTGGCAGAAAAACGGGCAAGACACCGGGCAAGACACCGGACAGGATCGGGGCCGTTCTTCATATCGAGGGCGCGGAGATGATTTCCGACAATCTCGATGAGCTGGATATCCTCTATCAGCGGGGCGTGCGGTCCATCGGGCCACTCTGGTCACGCAGCAATATCTTTGGTCATGGCGCTCCTTTCTCCTTTCCCGGTTCACCAGATCAGGGTGACGGGCTGACCGATGCCGGTAAGGCGTTGATCGCCGCCTGTGACGAGCGGCGCATCCTGGTTGATCTGTCACATCTGAACGAGGCCGGTTTCTGGGACGTCGCCGCGTGCAGCGCGCGCCCATTGATGGCAACCCATTCAAATGCCCATGCGTTGTGTCCGGCCCCCCGCAATCTGACCGACCGACAGATTGACGCGATTGCCGAACGCGGCGGCATTGTCGGTGCCTGTTTTGCCAGTTCCTATCTTCGTGATGATGGCAGAAAACTGGCAGACACACCGCTTGAGGTGATCCTGCGCCAGCTTGACCATCTGGTCTCCCGGCTTGGCGAGGATGGTGTCGGGCTTGGCTCAGATTTTGACGGCGCGGTGATCCCCGCCGCCATTGGTGATTGCAGCGGCTTGCCAGCACTTGGTGAAGCCATGCTGGCAAACGGCTTTGGCACAGAGTTGACACAGAAAATCTGCGCCGGTAACTGGCAGCGTTTCTTGCGCGAAAATCTGCCAGATTAATCTGGATGTCTCCAGATCATGCCTCGAGATTATGCCTCAAGATTATGTCTCAAGATTATGTCTCAAGATGGGGTTTTGACAGTCTCGGCGATCATCGCAATCATCTCAAACATCACCGCAGCGGCAACCATCGAGGTGATCTGGTTCGGGCTGTCCTTGGTCGGCATCAGACAGACAACATCACCGCCGATAATGTTCATCCCCCGGACCGCATGCAAAAGGGCCACCGCCTCATCCATGGTGAAGCCATTGACGCCCGGTTCAATATTGGAGACCGCCGGGGCCACCGAGGGGTCAAGACAGTCCAGATCGAAGGTGATATAGACAGGCCGCCCAGCGAGAACGGTCTTGATCTGTTCGATCACATCAAGCGCCCCGCGCTGGCGGTATTCGGCCATGGTCACAACATTATAGCCGTAATCATATGAGGGTTGCAGCCAGTCAAGGGTGCGGGGATGGCCGCGCAGCCCGACCTGCATCGAATGGGTGGGATCAACCTGGCCCTGATCGACAAGATACGCCCCCCAATGCGCCGCCGATTTTTTCGCCCCCAGAAAATGATCGACCGTGGTGAACACATCGGTGTGCGCATCAATATGCAGGAAACAGACCTTCTCGCCGCCGGTCAGGGTGCCATTGCCAAGCGCCTGAATGATCCCGCCGGTGATCGAGTGATCGCCACCGATTGACACCGGCCGTGTGTTGGCAGCATCAATCGGCCGGTAGAAATCGGTGATCTGCTGGATGCAATCCTCATTGTCATTGGCGCGGGGAAACGGCACATCACCAGCGTCAACAATGGTGGTACTGGCCCAGGGATCAAAACCGAATCCACCATGTGCCCTGCGTTGCAGGGCCGACATGTTGCGCACCGCACGGGGGCCTAGATGCTGGTCGCGTTCAGTGGTGCCATTGCCGGTTGAATGCGGCACCCCGACAAGCGCAATGTCGGCGGTGGCGACATCATCCTGGGGACAGCGGAACAGGGTTGGCACCCCCCACCAATAGAGATTGTTCATCATGCTTGCATCATGCTGTTCGGCCATCTTCCTGTTCCTTTCATCAAAAATCACCAGTCACGGTGACGGGCGGTGTTTTATGTCTTGTGTCTTGTGTCTTGTGTCTTGTGTCTTGTGCTTCTTATCCGTGCGCCTGTCACATTTCAGCTTAGCCGCACATTGGGTGCTGCCAAGTCTGAAAATTTGCTTCGATCCGGTGATCCAGCCGGAACAAAGCAGTGGCCCCAATGACACCGGCATGTCAGACTATAGTTATCAGACTGTGGGCAAATTCCCGGTAAATTACCGGTAAATTCCCGGTAACTTCCCGGTAACTTGCCGGCATACAGATGGCGGACAGCAGACAGGACGCGGTGATGAGCAAAAAGACAGACACACCCGACGCGGCTTCATCTGGAGATGACGCCTTTTTTCAACCGGTTTCGGCGATTGAAATGCCGCGCTTTGCCGGCATGCCAAGTTTCATGCGCCTGCCGCATCTTGAGCTTGACGCCCCCCGCATCAACGAGGTCGAGATGGGGCTGGTTGGCGTGCCCTGGGATGCCGGAACGACCAACCGGCCCGGCCCCCGCCATGGCCCCCGGCAATTGCGCGATCTTTCAACAATGATCCGGGCGTTGAATCCGGTGACCGGTGTGAACCCTTTTGCCACGGTCAACTGCGCCGACCTGGGCGATGTCGGGCCAAACCCGATCGACCTTGCCGACAGCATGGCGCGGATCACCTCTTTCTACAGCGAGATCAGCAGACGCGGCATTGCGCCGATGACAGCCGGTGGCGACCATCTTGTCTCATTGCCTGTGCTGCGCGGCCTGAAAGCTGGCCGTCCTGAGCGCGGGGCGCTGGCGATGATCCATTTCGATGCGCATACCGATTTGTTCGACAGCTATTTTGGCGGTTTCAAATACACCCATGGCACCCCGTTCCGGCGGGCCATTGAGGAAGGGCTGCTCGATCCGAAGAAGATTGTGCAGATCGGCATCCGTGGCACCGCCTATAATTATGACGATATCGAATGGGGCGAGGCGCAAGGCGTGCGGATCATCAGGATCGAGGAATTGTTTGATCGCGGCATTCCGACAATCATGGCCGAGGCCAGAGCCATTGTCGGCGATCACCCGACCTATTGTTCCTATGACATTGATTTTGTCGATCCCGCCTACGCGCCCGGCACCGGAACACCGGAAATTGGCGGCCCTAACAGCCATCAGGCCCAGCAGGTGGTGCGCGAATTGCACGGTGTCAATCTGGTAGGAGCCGACCTTGTCGAGGTCTCACCGCCTTTTGACGCCGATGGTGGCACCGCCTGGCTTGGCGTTTCATTGATGTTCGAGCTGATGTGCGTGTTGGCAAATGCAATCTCCGCCCGCCGCTAGACAGACGCGCCACAGCAAAAAGCGTTAAAGTATTTTCGGCCTCCTTTTTGGGTTTGTGGTCAATTATGCGTTCAGTGATGTGTTCAGTGATGTGTTCAGTTGCATCACTATTATTTGGGCATCACCTCTATCGAGGCCGCACCCGTGATCCGGGTCAGCCGGACCTTTTTGGCCAAGCGTGAGATAGGGTATATCCTATTTTGTGCCAAATGTCAAGAAATTTTTAGGATATTTCCTATTTTTGATCAGAAACCGGCTTTGCCTCAAGCCCGGCCCAGATATCCGCGACCCAGTTTTTGATCGTCAGCGCCTCTTCCCAGCGGTTTGACAGCTCCCGGCCATCTGGCCCTGTCATCGCATATTCGGGGGGTCCCAATTCACACAGAAAAACGCAGTCACCCGCCGCATTGCGCGCCCGCCAGCTTTCCAGCCCGTCATGCCACCACCCCTGAAACAGCTCAACCCATTTCTGGTGCTGCGGGAAATCAAGCTGAAGCTGGATTTGCTGGCGGCTGGCGACACGGCCCTGAAAGCTGTCGGAGCGGTCCAGAATGCGCTGGATCAGCCCCTGATCGCGGTGGTCAAGCGGCAGTTTGAACTCCCGGTCAACAACAAAATGCGATAGATCGGCGCAGAGCCGCATTTCCGGAACCGCATCAATCAGACAGAGCGTGGCATAGAGATCATTGGTGATGCAGTTGCGATGGGTTTCAAACTGGATCGGCATGCCAATTTCATCGGACATATCTATCCAGCGGCGGATCACCGGGATCATGCCCTCGACAGAAAGCGGCATCACCTGACCAATGACATCGACAAAGGGCGCGTCAAAATCCTTTGCCATGATCAGCGTCTCACGAAGATCTTCAATGGTTTTAGGAAAGGCGACAATCAGCGGGGTCAGCCCGGCACGCGCCATATGGGGTTGAACCTCGCGCGCCTGTGCCACGTCACCGGCACCAAGATCAAGCGCCATGCCATCATAGCCGGCCCCGGCGACCATCTGGCAGATGGTCTCATAGGGCAGAATGGTGCCGGATTGGTCATGCGGCATCATCGCCCAGAGCGAGGTGTAGAATTTCAACGAACGCATTTGCGCCTCCCCCTTGAAAGCGGTGATCGGTCTGCGGATGGCGCTGGTGGTCTCAACGCTGTTTTGGGCGCTGTGTTAAGCCTCCAGTTTGACCGGTTTGCCCTGTTTGCCCTGTTTGCCATGTTTGCCAGATGGCGAGGGCACGATCCACACCTCATTTTCCGGCCATTGACTCTCATCCTTGCTGGCAAGACGGCGGAACGCCTCAATCTGGAACTCAATCCAGCCCATGCGGTGAATCTCGCCGCCGCGCTGATCAATCAGATGATCAAGTTTGCGGAGCTGCCAGAATGGCACGGATGGGTAGCTGTGATGCGCGGTGTGATAGGGCATCTGCCAGCACAGCCAGCGCATGAAGGCGTTTGTCCGGGTCGATCTGGTGTTTTGCAGGATGTCAGTTTTGTGGGTGAGCCCCAGATGCTCAATCGAGTTCTGTAACTGATGCACCGGCTTGGTCAGCAGCATCGGCAACAGCCAGAAGGTCAGCGCGGCCCAGCTCTGAAAATAGAGCGACAGCCCAGCAATTACCGCATAGCCAAGCAGATGCAGGCGGGATTCGCGGATGATCCGGGCCTCATGCGCGGCACCGATATAAGGCTCAATGATGATGCCGCGCGCGCGTCTGATGATGCCAACAACGCGGTTGTACCAATAGGTCGTGCCAAGCATCCATTTGGCAAAGCTCTGCCATGTATAGGGCTCACGCGTTAACTCGCCATCGCGCTCCCAATCCTGGGTCCAGCGATGATGGGCAAAGTGCATGACCTGATCGTAATCACGGGGAAAGAGCATGGCAAAGCCAATGACACGGCCGAAAAATTCGTTCAACCCCTTGGTCTTGAACACCGACCAATGGGACAATTCATGCTGCGCGGCATAGAGAAAATTGAGCGCTACGCCAAGGGCAAAGCCGGTTGCCAGCACCCACCAGCTTCCCATTACCAGATAATGCAGGGCCGCAACGCCGGCAATCAGGCCGAGATGGCTGGCCATCTGCAGGCCGCCGCGCAGGTTGGATTTGGCGTTAAGGGCTTTCAACTCTGCCGGTTTGATCAATTTGCGGGTGGCAAAGGCTTCTTCCATTATCAAATCTCCTCAATCTCCGCCGTGCGGCGGTTGCCCCCTATTATAATCGAATTCTATTCATTTAGGCTCTATTCATTAAGGCCCTATTTCATCCGGGCTTGTTTCATTTGGCCCTATTTCATCCGGGCTTGTTTCATTTGGCCCTATTTCATCCGGGCGATGGCCGCATCGCCGATATTGTCGGCACCGCGACTTTCAAGCAGCCTGTCGAGCCATTTTGGATCCATCTCCGGCACCGAGCCAAGCAGCAACTCTGTATAGGCGTGGTGTGGCGGGACAAACATCTCTGATTTCGGCCCCTGTTCCACCACATTACCATCCTTCATCACCACGACTTCATCGGCAATGGCGCGAACTGTCGCAAGGTCATGGGTGATAAACATATAGGAAAGATCAAGCTCACTTTGAAGTCTGTCAAGCAGCTTGAGAATGCCCTCGGCGACAAGCTGGTCAAGCGCGCTTGTCACCTCGTCACAGATGATGAAGCCGGGCTCGGCGGCAATCGCCCGGGCGATGCCGATGCGCTGTTTCTGGCCGCCTGATAATTCGGAGGGCAGACGGTCAATATATTGATCGGGCTCCATCTCGATCATCCGCAGAAGATCACGCACGCGGTCCTCCAGCGCGCGGCCTGACAGCCCCAGATACATCGCCGCTGGCCGGGCGATCAGATCACGGATGCGCAGCTTTGGATTGAGCGCGGTATCGGCCATCTGATAAATCATCTGGACATGGCGGAGCTGGTCACGGGTGCGGTCCTGATAATTGGCAGGAAGCGGTGTTCCGGCAAAGCTGACGCTGCCCATGCGCGGCTCCAGCAGGCCGGTGATCACCCGCGCCGTGGTCGATTTGCCACTGCCGGACTCGCCAACAACGGCCACCGTGCGGCGCTTGTGAATGGCAAAGGAGACGTCCTTTAGAATGTCCTGACGCGGGGAATAGCCGGCGGTGACATTGGTAATCTCGATCACCGGCTGCTGGCCGGTCACGAGCGGCTGCTCGGCGCGCGCATATTCGCGCACCGCCCAGAGTGATTTGGTGTAATCCTCTTTCGGGCTTTTCAGCATCTTTGCCGTTGTCGCCTGTTCGACCTCATCGCCCTTGAGAAGCACTTTGATGGTGTCTGCCATCTGGGCAACGACAGCCAGATCGTGGCTGATATAGATGGCGGCCGTATTGAATTGTTTGACAATATCACGGATCGCGGCAAGCACCTCGATCTGGGTGGTGACGTCAAGCGCCGTTGTCGGTTCATCAAAAATGATCAGATCGGGACGGCAGGAAAGCGCCATCGCGGTCATCGCGCGCTGGAGCTGGCCACCAGACACCTCATGCGGGTAGCGCAGCCCGAACTCATCCGGATCTGGCAGATTCATCCTCTCATAAAGGCTGGTTGCGTAGGTTTCAGCCTCCGACCGGGCCATCACATCATGCTTCAACGGTGCCTCGCAAAACTGGTCGATCAGACGATGCGCCGGATTGAAGCTGGCAGCCGCCGATTGGGCGACATAGGCGATGCGGCGGCCGCGAAGCTGGCGCAATTGCTGTCTGGACTGGCTGAGCAGGTCAAGCCCGTCAAATTCGATGGAGCCATCGGTGATCTTGCAACCATCCCGGCAAAACCCCATCGCGGCAAGGCCAAGGGTCGATTTGCCAGCCCCGGACTCACCGATCAGGCCAAGCACCTCGCCCCGGTTGAGATCAAGATCGACACCATTGATGATATCGACCCAGGTCTCGTCACTCAGCCCCTTGATATGGACATTGCGCATGGTCAGGAGCGGCGCGGAGGAGCTGGTGTTGGTGGTTTTGGGTGACATCGGCGCCTCCTAATCCTTGAGACCGCTGGCGCGGTGCAGCAACCAGTCAACGACGAAATTGACCGCAATTGTCAGAATGGCAATGGCCCCCGCCGGAATCAGTGGTGTGATATCGCCAAAGCTGATCAGCTCTGCATTGTCGCGCACCATCGAACCCCAGTCAGCGGTCGGCGGTTGCAGGCCAAGACCAAGAAAGGACAGCGAGGAAATCATCAGGAACACAAAGCAGAAACGCAGGCCAAATTCGGCAGCCAGCGGCGCCGTCGCGTTTGGCAGAATCTCGCGGGTGATCAGATAGACCGTGCTCTCGCCGCGCAGCTTTGCCGCCTCGATATAGTCCAGCTGGACGATGTTGAGCGCCACCGAACGCGCCAGACGAAACACCCGGGTCGAATCGATTGTCGCAATCACCAGAACAAGCGAGATCACCGAGGTGCCGAAAATGGTCAGCATCAGGAGTGAGAAAATCAGCGACGGAATGGCCATCAGCACATCAATCAGCCGGCCCACCACCTGGTCGATGATGCCGCCCTTGAGCGCCGAATAAATGCCAAGAAGCGTCCCCGCGACAAAGGCAAGCGCGGTGATCAGAAAGGCAATGCCAACCGTGTTGCGCGCGCCATAGACAAGCCGGGTAAAGACATCACGCCCGAGATTGTCGGTGCCAAGAATATAGGGCGCGGCCCATGGCTCAAAGGAGGCAGACAGAATTTCAGACTCGCCAAACGGCGCGATCAGTGGCGCAAAAACGGCGCAGGTCACATAAATGGTGATGGTTAGCATGCCAAAACTGGCAGTGAGCGGTGCCGTGCGCAGGAATTTCGCCGTCGGCGCATTGACCAGACGGATCAATGTCTGGCGAAACAGCCAGCCAGCGCCAAGCGATACCGCGACAACAATTGGCAACCAGATCAGGACGGAGATCAGACTCATCGCTCCCCTCCCCTATTTCTGTCGCATCAGGCGGGGGTTGGTCGCCGTCGAGATAATGTCGGCCAGCAGATTGAGACCGACATAGGCGCTGGCGAACACCAGCGAGGACGCCTGCACCACCGGCACATCCCGGAACCGGACACCATCAACCATCAACTGACCAAGCCCGGGAAAGACAAAGACAATCTCGACAATCACCACGCCGGTGATCAGATAGGCCAGATTGAGCGCAACAACATTGACGATCGGCGCCAGCGCATTCGGCAGCGCATGGCGGAAAATGATGCGCGAGGGCTTGATGCCTTTCAGGTGCGCCATTTCTATATAGGGAAGCGCCAGAATATTGATGATCGCAGCCCGCGTCATGCGCATCATATGGGCGGTAACCACCAGCGTCAGGGTGAGCGCCGGCAGGAAACAGGCATAGAGCTTTTCAAGAAGCGGCGTCGAGGGGGTGATGTTCGCCATCGACGGGAAATAGCCGGACAGCGCCAGAAAATAAATCAGGATATAGCCAACGAAAAATTCCGGCATCGAAATTGCCGAAAGCGCCGTTGCATTGCTGATCCGGTCAAAATAGCTGTTGCGGAACAGCGATGCCATCATGCCAAGGATAATCGCCAGGGGAACGGCGATGCAGGCCGTGTAAAGGGTCAGGAACAGGGTGTTCTGAAGGCGCGGCGCAATCAGATCAATGATCGGCCGCTTGAGCGCCAGCGATGTGCCAAAATCACCCTGCACCATGCCGCCAAGCCATTCGATATAGCGTATGTGAGGCGGCAGATCGAGGCCAAGCTGACGGCGGATCGCCGCGACCGCTTCAGGCGTGGCCTGCTGGCCAAGAATTTCCTGCGCCAAATCGCCGGGAAGCGCCTCAACGGACAGAAAAATCAACAAAGACAGCAGAAACAGGGTCAACACCCCCAACGCCAGTCTTTTGATGATCATGATTATCAGGTTTTTCATGGTGCCGGTTAAATTTCAGTCAGAATGGCAGCGGCATGACGGGACCCTCGAGAGATGCCTGTCAGCCTCCAGCCAAGCAGATAAAAACAGTGCAAAAAAATCAAAGCGGAGACAGCGGAGAAGGAAAGCCATCTGTTGATGGCTTTCCCCGCACTATGTAGGACAAATCGCTGTCTCTTATGTTTTCCACCAGCGAAGTGAACAGCGGTGGCCGTCCAGCTCCCAGTCGTTGCCGACAACATCCGGAACACCCACGGAAGTGCGGTATCCCATCAGCTCTGACTGGAACAATGGCAGACACAGACCGCCATCATTATGCACGATCTGCTGCATCTCGACATACATCGAACGACGCTTTGAGGTGTCTGTCTCGGCGCGTGCCTCGAGCAGCAGCTTGTCAAAGCCGGCATTCTTCCAATTGGTGTCGTTCCAGCCTGCATCGGAGGCATAGATCAATGAGAAGATCCAGTCTTCGGTAGGCCGGCCACTCCAGTAACAGGCGGAAAAGGCCTTCTGCATCCAGACATTTGACCAGTAGCCATCATTCGGCTCACGCACAACCTCGATGTTGATGCCCGCAGCCTTGGCAGATTCTGCCATCAGCGAGCCCGCATCGACAGCGCCGGCAAAGCCGGTGTCAGCCGCGTGGAACTTGATGGACAGACCGTCATGACCTGCTTTTTTCAGCAATGATTTCGCCAATTCCGGGTCATATTCACGCTGTGGCAGCTCATCGGTGGTTGCCCGGTAGATGTTGGCAGGACCGATCGGGTTGTCGTTGCCAAGTTCACCATAGCCGAAAAGCACCTTGTCCAGCCATTCCTGACGGTTGACGATGTGCTTGATCGCGTTCCGAACATTGGGATCCGTAAATGGCTCCTTGTCGCAATGCATCGGCAGGGTAACCTGCTTGTTGCCTGTCGAGATCAGCGTCTTGACGTTGGGCATCTGCTTCAGCCGTGACGCCGTTTTCGGTGGCACGTTGTTGATACAGTCGATCGCACCGGTTGACAGCGCCGACATACGGGCTGTCGGGTCGATGATGCCAAGCGTCTCAACCTCATCGAAATACGCCTCATTACCAGTGTTCCAGTAATTCGGGTTTTTCGTTGTGAAGGCACGGACACCCGGATCATATTCCTCAAGAACATAACCACCAGCGCCAACGCCAGACTGCCAGTCGATGGTGCCATCACCATTTGATGGGCAGATATTGAGGTGATAGTCAGACAGCGCAACCGGAATATCGGCATTGCCCTCATTCAGCTCAACGATGACGGTATTCTTGCCATCAGCCGTGATTGACTTGATGCCGCTGACAATACCTTTGGCCGCTGATGTTGACTCCTCGCCCATATGGTGACGGATGGAGTCAACGATGTCCTCGGAGGTCATGGATTTTCCATTATGGAACTCGACACCCTGACGGACGTTGAATTTCCATGTCTTACCACCGTTTGACGGCTCAAAGCTCTCACACAGATCGCCTTCGATCTGGCCATCTGGCCGGATCCGGGTCATGTTGCCGCGTGTCTGGCCCATCAACACGTTGATGTTAAAGGCGTCAAGAATCTGGCCCGGGTCAAGAACGTCACTTGTCGAACCACCGGTGATGCCAATTTTGAGGCGGCCACCAGCCTTTGGTGTTGCAGCGAGCGCCTGCTCAACAACGGTTGATGCGCCGGTCATGGACACACCAAGCGCCAGAGCGCCCGTCATGAAGCCGCGACGACTGATGTTTCCTGACAGAAAGCCGGTCTGCAGCTTGTCAGCTTTAATCTGAGTTTCCTTGTCCGCTACTTCCGAAGCAATATCGTACATCGGATTTCTTGGATCTTCCATTTTATCCTCCCAGGAAGTTTTTATGAAAATTAGTAAAAGGTGAAGCGCGTGCTTTTGCAAGCCCTTATCACCAGAAAAGCCAAGGGAAATCGTCTTTATTCTGACCAGCACTCATAAAACTGACCAAAAGTAAGTCAATCTGCCACATGCACCCATCATTTTACCGAAACGGGAATGGGAGATTGACGGGCGCTGGGGAGGTGAAGATGAAAATCATCTCTGCTCAAACATCAATGGTGGAAGATTGTGAATCCGGATGATCGGGAGAAATATGGCCAGTGTCATTGATATGGGTATCACCGTTTTACCAGAGCAACGAAACCTGCACACATGATGATCGCACCACCCAACATTGTCGAACTGGAGGGAATGGTGTTCAACATGAGGAACGCAAAGACGGGGGCCAGAGGGGTTTCAAGCGCGCTGAGCAGAGCTGACTCCGCAGGAGAGATCCATTTCGAGCCTTCTGCCAATAATAAGGCCGCTGCACAGAATGAAAGTGAAAACAGAGCAATCAACCACAGATCATCCGGGTTCACCGTCACATCCATTTTGATCAACAATGTCACAAACAATGGCACTAAATTGGCCAGAACAAGGGGCAAGGTGACAGGTGTTTCAGGGAATCGCCGATAGATGCAAAGATATGATGCCATGCCCAAAGTCATGACAAGAGCCAGGACATCACCAAAAATCCCGCCACCGTCAGTCGAGTCACGCATGATGATTGCCACCCCGAGAAGAGACACCATGCCGGCGACCATGACCACCGGTCGGGGACGTTCAGCGAACCATGTCCAGGCGATGACAGCGGCGAGAAAGGGGGCGGTGGCATAAATCAGCGCAACATTCGCAACCGAAGTATGTTTGAACGCAAGAATAAAGGCAGTCCCGCTAACCGCAGCGAAAAATGTGGCAACCCACGCCGCACCCCGAAACGCGTCTATCTCCTCTGCCAGCCTTTTGCGCACCATCAGCAAGCCACCAAAGAACATGGTGATAAACACGCCGCGCAGAACGACGATGGTCCATCCGTCAGCCGGGATCAGTTTTACAAAGACGCCGGTCAGGCTGAAAAACACCGCCGAGGCAACCACCATGACCCTGCCCCGCTTTGCGGAATAATCATAGGGCGGAATAATCATAGGGCGGTATCATCATGCAGGAAGGGGCTGGATCGCTTTAGGTCCGTCATCGACCTCAGGTTACACAGGGGTAATAATCAGACACCAGCCGGATTATCAACATCGGCGCCGATGGCGGCAAGATCGGTATAGCGGTCGCCAATGCGATGATGCGGGCGGCCGCCACTGGCCCCACCAAAGGCGGCGATCAGCTCATCAGCGGCGGGCGCATCATGAACCGACATCTGCACGGTCAGATAATGCGAGCGGCGGCCGGTGTCATTCTTGTCCATCAGGGGGATGTTGATCTGGGTGTTGGCCGGACCGCGTGTGTTGGTAAAGCCGAGATAGCTCTTGCCAGCAACCGCCTGGCGAAAGAAATTGCCGAAATGCAGCGTGTGGATCAGCGCGGAGGCATGTTCAAGCTCGCAATCGGTGCCCGACATGGCGGCCTTGCCAAACGCCTCAATGGCGTCACCGCCGCCACCCATCTTCAGCATCTCATCCGTCAGGCGCTGGCCAAGAATGGGGCCAAAAGCCTGAATTTCCGGGGACAGGTCCTCGACAAAGCCGCGCCCGGCCCACGGGTTTTTGACGATCGCCGCCGCAGCAAAAATATCCAGCGGCCGGGGCGCATCGCGCCCACCCTCGACCAAAATGGTTTCTTTATAGGTTACGATCTTGCGGATGGTCAATTTCATCGGTGGCTCCAGCGAGGTTGGTTCGAATCAGCGGGGGATGGTGGCACAGAATTGTGCCAAATGGTGATTAAAAATGTCCGGCGCCTCACACATCGCCATATGGCGCAGACCCGGCAGAATGACCAGTGAGGCCCCGGCAATCTCTGCCGCTATGGCGGCGCTCATCGCCGGGTTGTTGCCGTAATCCTCATCCCCGGTGAGAACAAGGCAGGGTGCGGCAATCGGCGGGGATGGCGCGACCAGCTCGGCAACGCCATCAACCAGCACCTGATAAATGGCGGGATAGATTTGTGGATCATTGGCCAGCACCCAATCACGCACATCCTGCATGACCGCCGGATTGGCCGCGTGAAAACCGGGCGTGAACCAGCGTTCAAGCGCCGCATCAATTGTGGCCCCCGGCCCGGCCGCCGCCGCCTGATAAACGCGCGCCTGAATGGCATCCTGTTCGGCTTTGGTTCGGGCATGGGGTGAATTGAGGATGGCAAGACCGCTGACCAGATGTGGCATATCCATGGCGATCCGCCGGACGATCATGCCGCCAAGCGAAAACCCGGCAATGATCGCATGGGGCAGATCAAAATGCGTCATGACGCCGGCAAACTGGCGGGCAAAGAGTGCCAGCGAGGGAGGTTCGGGCGGCGCCGGCGAGTCACCATGGCCGTAGAGGTCATAGGTGATGATGTGCCGGTCTTGCGACAGGGCGGGTGTCTGTTCGCGCCACATTGCCCGATTGAGACCAAGGCCATGGATCAGGATCAAAGGTGGGCGTGAGGGTGATGGAGCCGCATCCGGGCCGAAAAGCTGGCAGGCGGTGCCATCAGCACAATGGATGGGCGCATGGCTGATCATCGGGGTGGCCATCGGGGGGGCCATCGGAGGGGCGCTTGTCACCACTCAATCCCCGGATGAAGTTGTGGGG
>ERZ802830.1813-NODE-1813-length-20002-cov-8.64461_pt1 | contig 20002 bp, 17 predicted proteins | sample MGYA00345654_ERZ802830 | MGnify/ENA primary metagenome ERZ802830 (study PRJEB30503, sample SAMEA104212375) | marine metagenome | biome: Westerlies Biome; feature: [SRF] surface water layer (ENVO:00010504) within the epipelagic zone...; material: water...
GACACTGAGAAATCTGGAGGCATAAAACAAGAAATAAAAAAATACATTGCTCACCACTTAAAAGACTCTCACAGTTTTGGTGTAGCATCTTACACCAATGAGATTGGTGAAAAAGTTTATTTAGAAATTCCCTTACCTGTTATTTTATATGATAATGGCCTCAAGTTTTTCATGTCATCAGAATTCAAACACGGTAAAAAAGTAGTCACTAGCAATGAAAACTACTACAGAATGTATTATGATAAAAATAGAATCTATAAAACTGATAGCGAAGGAACATTTATTTACGACGATTCTAATAAATTATTGAATGAAAAACCAATAGATTTTTCAATAACCAAAAATGTTGTCGTTATGATTTTTACAGCATTATTTATGCTATGGTTATTCATAAGCTTGGCTAGATCTTATAAGACCAATAAAGGGATTTCAAAAGGAATGGGTAGATTTTTTGAGCCAATAGTTTTATATGTTAGAGACGAAATTGCTAGACCAAATATTGGGAAGAATTATAAGAAATACATGAGTTTTTTATTGACTATTTTCTTTTTTGTATTGTTCCTAAACTTATTAGGTCTAACCCCTATTGGAATTAATGTTACTGGAAATATTGCAATTACCTTTTCTTTAGCGCTCCTTACTTTTATTATTACAAATATCACAGCCAATAAAAATTATTGGGCGCATATTTTTTGGATGCCCGGGGTGCCTAAGCCCATTAGACTTATTTTAGCACCAATAGAACTTTTGGGGGTTTTTATAAAACCACTTACTCTAATGATTCGATTGTATGCTAATATGCAAGGGGGTCACATAGTAATCATGAGCATAATAGGGCTTATGTTTATATTTTACAATTGGATTGGCAGTTCACTTTCATTTGTTCTTGCCTTTTTATTAATGATTATTGAACTTTTTGTAGCGCTTTTACAAGCCTACATTTTTACTATTTTGTCTGCTTTATATTTTGGATTTGCAAATGAAGAGCATGAACATTAAAATTAAATTATGTTAAACTTAAATTAAATTATATTTTATTATGGAAATACCAGCAATTATCGGCGCAGGACTTTGCGCAATCGGAGTCGGAATTGGACTCGGCTTAACAGGAAAAGGAGCTATGGAAGCTATCGGTAGACAGCCCGATGCTTATGGCAAAATTCAAACTCTAGCACTTATTTTAGCTGCATTAGCAGAGGGATTTGGCTTTGTAGCTTTATTTGCTGTTTAAACTTAATTAACAGTCTTACTTCAAAAAAGTTGGAGTAATTCTAATTTTATTTATTATGGAAAAATTACTAGAAGAGTTTTCAATTGGGCTATTTTTTTGGCACTCTTTAATTTTCTTGTCTTTGATTTTTTTGTTGAAAAAATTTGCTTGGAAGCCAATCTTAGATACAATTAATGAAAGAGAAGAAGGAATTAAAGATGCTCTTGAATCTGCTGAAAAAGCAAAAGAAGAGATGCAATCATTACAAGCTGATAATGAAGAAATCATGAAACAAGCTAGAATTGAAAGAGATTCAATTTTAAAAGAAGCTAGAGATTTAAAGAACACAATTATTAGTGAATCTAAAGACGAGGCAAAAAAAGAAGCAGGAAAAATCATTGAAAGTGCTAATGAAGCAATCAGAAATGAAAAAAATGCTGCTGTTTCTGAAATTAAGAAACAAGTTGCTGGACTTTCAATTGAAATTGCGGAAAAGCTTTTAAATGAAAAGCTTTCTGACAATGAAAAACAGATGAAGATTGTAGATGAATTATTAAAGGACGTCAAGTTAAAATGAATTATAATAGAGTAGCATTTAGATACGCCAAAGCTTTATTATTATCATGTGATAATGATGAAAAGCTAAAAACTGTATTTAATGATATGATGTTCGTTAAAAAAACTTTTGAAGAATCTCAAGAGTTAAAGATTTTTATAGACAGTAAAGTCATTAAAGACAGTGATAAATTAGCTACTCTTAATAACATATTTGACAACCTTGATAATCTAAGCAAGAATATGGTAAAATTATTAATGAAAAACAGAAGAATTGATTTATTTGATGATGTTTCTAATAGTTTTACTGTAATATACAATAAACACGTTGGCAATCAAGAGGTTATTCTCAAAACTGCCTCAGCAGTAAGTTCATCCAAAATGGAAGAAATTGAAAATAAAGTTAAAGCATTGACTTCTAAAAATGTAAATCTAACAAATGTTGTTGACCAAGAAATAGTTGGAGGATTTGTTTTGAGGGTAGGAGATTTGCAATACAACGCAAGCTTTAAAGATCAATTAAAAAAATTAGAACAAGAATTTTTAAACATATCAATACAATAAATTATGGCAAATATTAAGCCCGCTGAAATATCAGCGATAATAAGAAATCAATTAACAGGCTCAAAGGTTGGCCCCTCTTTAGATGAAGTAGGAACTGTTTTACAAGTAGGAGATGGTATTGCAAGAGTGTACGGCCTATCAAATGTTCAATATGGAGAGTTAGTACAGTTTGATAACGGGATGGAAGGAATCGTTTTAAATTTAGAAGAGGACAATGTGGGGGTCGTTTTGTTAGGTCCATCTAAAGAAATTAAAGAAGGCGATACAGTTAAAAGGACTAATAGAATTGCTTCAATAAATGTTGGAGAAGGGGTTGTTGGTCGTGTTGTTAATACATTAGGTCAACCGATTGATGGTAAAGGAAAAATTGAAGGTAAAATGTATGAGATGCCCCTTGAAAGAAAAGCTCCTGGGGTTATTTATAGACAACCAGTAAACGAACCTCTTCAAACTGGGATTAAATCTATTGATGCCATGATACCAATTGGAAGGGGGCAAAGAGAGCTTGTGATTGGAGATAGGCAAACAGGTAAAACAACTGTTTGTATTGATACTATTTTAAATCAAAAAGAATTTTTTGATGCTGGAGAACCTGTTTATTGTATTTATGTAGCAATTGGTCAAAAAGCCTCAACTGTTGCTGCAATTGCTCAAGTTCTTGAGGAAAAAGGAGCACTAGCCTACACAACAATAGTGGCAGCTAACGCATCAGATCCTGCACCAATGCAAGTTTATGCACCTTTCGCTGGAGCTGCAATTGGAGAATTTTTTAGAGATACTGGTAGGCCTGCATTAATTATATATGATGATCTTTCTAAACAGGCAGTTGCGTATAGAGAGGTTTCTTTATTATTGAGAAGACCTCCAGGAAGAGAAGCTTATCCTGGAGATGTATTTTATCTACATTCTAGACTTTTAGAGAGAGCAGCAAAAGTGATTAATGATGATGGTATTGCAAAAAACATGAATGATCTTCCTGCAGAGCTTGAGCCTATTGTAAAGGGTGGAGGATCTTTAACATCACTACCAATAATTGAGACTCAAGCTGGAGATGTATCTGCATATATTCCAACAAATGTTATCTCAATTACTGACGGACAAATATTTCTTGAGTCAGATCTTTTTAATTCTGGTGTAAGACCTGCAATTAATGTAGGTATTTCTGTATCAAGGGTGGGAGGTTCTGCTCAGATTAAATCAATGAAAAAAGTATCAGGTACATTAAAACTTGATCAAGCTCAATTTAGAGAACTGCAGGCTTTTGCAAAATTTGGATCAGATCTTGACCCTGTAACTTTAGGTGTTATTGAAAAAGGTAAGAGAAATGTTGAAATATTAAAGCAAGCACAAAATGATCCTTTTAAAGTTGAGGATCAAGTTTCTATAATTTATTTAGGCTCTAAAGATTTACTTAAGTCTGTTCCTGTAGAAAAGGTAAAAGAATTTGAAAAGAAATTTATTGAGTTATTAAATCTTAAGTATAAAAAAATATTAAATCAAATTAAAGAAGGCAAATTAACTGATGAAATTACCTCAACTCTTGAAAAGGTGGCTTCAGAATTAACGGCTTCTTACGAATAAATGCCAAACTTAAAAGAAATAAGAAATAGGATTTCATCAGTTACTTCAACAATGAAGATAACTAGTGCAATCAAAATGGTATCAGCTGCTAAACTAAAAAAAGCACAAGATGCTATTACAGCTATGAAGCCATATTCTGAGAAGTTAAATGAACTGATGGCTAGTTTTTCTGATGTTATTTCAAGCTCTAGTATTTCTTATTTAGCAAGTGAAAGACCAGTTAAAAAAGTTTTAATTGTAGCTATTGCTTCCAACAGAGGTTTTTGTGGAGCATTCAATTCTAATATTATAAAACAAGCAAAAACTATAATGTCTGACCAAAGGTTTTCTTCTGCATCATTTGAGTTTATAGTTATTGGGAAAAAAGTAAATGATATTCTTTCTAAAACAGAAACTATTTCTCAAAATAGCAGTGATATTTTTGATGACTTATCATATGATAGTTCTAGTTTAATTGTAGATAAAATAATTGAAGATTTTGCGGATGAAAAATATGATCATGTTGAAATGATATATAACAGTTTTAAAAATGCGGCTAACCAAATTATTAAATCAGAACAATTCTTACCTATAGTCAATAACTCAAGTGAAGAGACTCTTCAAGACTATATTTTTGAACCATCAATGGAATCTATTGTTAGTGTTCTTGTACCTAAATCTCTTAAAATACAACTATTCAAAGCTTTAAGAGATTCTTTTGCTAGTGAACATGGTGCAAGAATGACAGCTATGCATAAAGCAACGGATAATGCAACCGAGCTTAAGGATGAATTAGTTTTAACATATAATAAAGCAAGACAAGCTGCAATTACAAATGAGATTCTAGAAATAGTTTCAGGTGCTGAAGCACTAAAAGGTTAAATTTGCATAATGCAGATTTCAATAATAAACAATTCTAACAATCCAAATCCAAAATACCAGACCAAATCTTCTGCAGGAATGGACCTTATGGCATTTGTTGATGATCCTGTAATAATTGAATCTGGTGAGTGGAAACTAATAAGCACAGGGATATATATAAAATTACCTCTTGGCTTTGAAGCTCAAGTAAGACCTAGAAGCGGTTTAGCTTTAAAAAAAGGAATAACAGTTTTAAACAGTCCTGGCACAATCGATTCAGATTACAGAGGTGAAATTGGAGTTATATTAATTAATCATTCTAAAAATAATTTTATTGTAAATTCTGGTGATCGAATCGCTCAGCTTGTTATTGCAAAACACGAAAGTATAAACTTGAAAAATGTTCAATCTATTGATTCATCCAATAGAGGCACAGGCGGCTTTGGTAGTACAGGAACAAATTAATAACATGTTTAATATGAGGACTTATTTACTAGTTTTTTTCTTAATTATTAGTGGTTGTAATCAAAAAAAAAATAATAAAAAACAAACCTCAAACTTTTTAAATACTGATACAAGAGATTTAATTGATAATAAAACTATTAAAAATGAAAATTTAAATTATATAGTTTTTAATAGTTTGAATTTATCTAGTAAAGCTGAATTACAATACAATAATTTTAGGTATAGTTTTGATTTAAATTTTGGTATTAAAAAAAATGATGAGATATTAATTTCTGGAAGTTTAATTTTACCAATTTTCAAAATTTTAATTCAACAAGACAAAATTTTAGCTTATCAAAAAATTGATAAAACTTTTTTTGAAATTGATTTCATTGATGTTTATAAAAAGATTGGTATTGATCTAAACTATAATCAGCTAGAAAGTATTCTAATTGGTAATCCTGTATTAAGTGTTAATAATCCTAAAAATTTTAAAATATATAAATCAAGCGAGAAGTTTTTAATATATGAAAAAAAGGAAGCTGATGTAAGTTATACCATGATCTTTGATATCAATTCAAACAGATTAATTAATCAAGAGATTAAGCAGCTAAAATTGAATAGATATCTATATGTTCAATATGATATTTTTGAAAAAATTGATAATTTTTATTTCCCTTCATCTAACCAAATTACAATTAATGATGGAAAAAATTTAATTAATTTAATTATTGAAAATAAATCAAAAAACATTGACGATCGAGGCCCTTTTGAATTTAATATTCCTAATAATTATACTAAAACTCAATTTTGACTCTTAATAAAAAAATATCATTATTTCTAATTATAAACTTTATAGCATCAATTATTCTATCATTGAATGCTCAAAATCAAAAAATAAAAGAATTAGAAAATAAAAGAATGCAATTAAAAAAAGAAATTCAACAAATAAATAGCCTATTAATTGATAATAATAAAATAACTAAAACAGCATACGGAGACTTAGAAAATATATCAATAAAAATAAACAGGAACCAAGACTTAATTAGAATTACTAATCAACAAATCAATTTATTAACAAACCAAATTATAAAGAATGAAGATCAAGTAGTGGAGCTTAATATTATAGTTGAAAAAGCAAAAGATGATTATTCTAAAATGGTTTTTAATTCCTACAAGAGCAGGCTTAAAGAAAGTAAATTAATGTTTTTACTATCATCTGAAAATTTTTTACAAGCTTTAAAAAGAACACAATACATGAATCAGTATTCTGTCAATAGAAGAAATTATGCAAATTCAATAAGTTCTAATATTAAAGAAATAGAATTAATAAATGATACAATAATTAAGAATATTGGAAAAAAAGAAGATTTACTAAATCAAAATCAAATTGAAAAAAAGAAATTAAGTGATGAAAAAAGTAAACAAAGCAATTTGATTAATGGTTTAAAAAGAAAGGAAAAAGCATACAGGAATCAAATCGATAAAAAACAAAAACTCTCAAAACAATTAGATGTTGAGATTGATAGGCTAATTAAAGAAGCAATAAAAGAATCAAATAAAAACACAGAAGAAAACGTATTTAGATTAACACCTGAAGCTAAAGCATTGGCTAAAAACTTTTTATCTAATAAAGGTAATTTACCATGGCCTGTAGAGAGAGGTGTTATAATTCAAAAATTTGGTCTTCAGCCTCATCCTGTAGTAAGAACTACTAAGATTCAAAGTAATGGAATTGTAATTGCAACAACAAAAAACGCTAGTGTTAGAACAGTGTTTAATGGAACAGTTTTATCAGTACTAAAGTTTAAGTCAAGTAATCTAACAGTACTTATTCGTCATGGAGATTACATAACAGCCTATAAAAACCTTTCAAAAGTTTACGTTGAAAAAGGACAAAATGTAAATGCATTACAAATTATTGGTAATACTTTTGATAATAATGAAGATTCAAAAACAACTTTACAGTTTAGTATTTTTAAAAATACCACTCCATTAGATCCTTATTTATGGATAGCAAAATAAATTTTGTTTATGAAAGAAAGTTTAAATAATGTAATCAATATTCAAGGTGCTGAAATGCATAATTTGAAGAATATTGATTTAAAAATTCCGAAGAAACAATTAATCGTTATAACAGGATTATCTGGTTCTGGAAAATCAAGCCTGGCTTTTGACACAATATATGCTGAGGGACAAAGAAGATTTATAGAAAGTCTATCATCTTACACAAGACAATTTTTAGGTAAATTAAATAAACCTAAGGTAAAAAAAATTGAAGGCCTATCTCCAGCTATTGCTATAGAACAAAAAGTAAATAATTCTAACCCAAGATCAACAGTTGGGACTAGCTCTGAAGTATATGATTATATAAAGCTTTTATATGCTAGAGTTGGAACTACATTTTCACCTATATCAAATGAAATTGTAAAAAAAGATTCAATTGAAACAGTTATTAAACTAATTAAATCATTAAATAAAGGAGATAAATTTTTAATTCTTTCAAAAATAGAGGTATCTGAAAAAACTGATTTAAAAGATTTTTTTCAATTCTATTTTGATCAAGGTTATGCACGAATTGAATACGAGGGAGAGACAATAAACATTCAAGATGCAATAGACAAAGACATTAAAAACTCTTTTTACTTAATAGTTGATAGGTCAATTTATAATAATGATAATGATTATTTAAATAGAATAATTGATTCCATTGAAAATGCTTTTTTTCAAGGAAATAATGAGATGTATATAAAAACCTTAAGTGATGATAACTATCACTTTTTCTCAAAAAAATTTCAAAAAGATGGTATAGACTTTATAGAGCCTAATGAGCATTTATTTAGCTTCAATAATCCTTTTGGAGCATGTCCGACTTGTGGGGGGTATGGTGATATTATGGGAATAGACCCTGATTTAGTTATTCCCAATAAAGGTCTTTCAGTTTATGATGATTGTATAGCTCCGTGGAGAGGACAAAAACTAAAAAAATACAAACAGTTATTAATAAAGAACGCTCACCTATTTGACTTCCCAATTCATAGACCTTATTATAAACTTTCAAATGAACAGCAAGACTTAATTTGGACAGGCAATGATCATTTTAAAGGGATCAATTATTTTTTTCAAAAACTTGAGAAAAAAATGTATAAAATTCAAAATAGGGTTATGCTATCAAGGTATAGAGGTCGTACAAAATGTGGAGATTGTAACGGTAAAAGGCTAAGAAAAGAAGCAGAATATGTAAAAATAAATAATAAATCTATCCAAGATATAGTTGATGTTTCTTTGGAAGAGAATTTAAAGTTTTTTAAAAAATTAAGCTTTAATGAAAAAGAAAAAGAAAAGAGCAAAAGAATTGTTCAAGAAATTATTAATAGATTGAGTTTTTTGTGCGATGTGGGGTTATCGTATTTAACATTAAATAGAAAATCGAATACCCTTTCTGGTGGTGAAACACAAAGAATAAATTTGGCAACTTCATTAGGAAGTGCATTGGTCGGCTCTATATATGTTTTGGATGAGCCAAGCGTTGGCCTTCACCCGGAGGATACAACCAAGCTAATTAAAATATTAAAAAACCTTAAAGATTTAGGAAACTCAGTTTTAGTTGTTGAGCATGATGAAGACATAATTAGATCTGCAGATCAAATTATTGATTTAGGGCCTGGTGCTGGTTCTCAAGGAGGGAGCGTAATTGCACAAGGATCGCTAAAGAAAATAATGAAATCTAAATCATTAACAGTTGAATATTTAAATCAAAATAATCTAATAGAAATTCCTAAAAACAGAAGAAAATCGTCAAATAAAATTTACTTAAAAGGTTGTAGAGAGAACAATTTAAAGAATATAAATGTTGAAATTCCTTTAAATTCTATGGTTTGTATTACTGGTATTTCGGGAAGTGGAAAAACAACTTTAGTAAAGGATATATTATACCCTTCTCTTTTAAAACATAAAGGTATTTTTAAAGAAAAACCTGGAGAATTTGACGAGCTCGGTGGACAAATAGATTTAATAAGTTCAATTGAATACATAGATCAAAATCCAATCGGAACATCATCGAGATCGAATCCAGCTACATATATAAAAGCATACGATGACATAAGAAATCTTTTCTCTATTCAAAAGACTTCAAAACAATTTTCCTTAAAACCTAAACATTTTTCATTTAATGTTGATGGTGGAAGATGTGATGAATGTAAGGGTGAAGGAGAAATAAAAATTGAAATGCAATTCATGTCTGACATTAAACTTAAATGTGAATCCTGTAAAGGCAAAAGATTTAAAAAAAATGTTTTACAAGTAAAGTATATGAACAAAAATATTGATGATGTTTTAAATATGACTATTGATAATGCTTATCAATTTTTTCTTTCAAACAATCAAAATAAAATTGCAACAAAACTTAAATGTTTAATTGATGTGGGTATGGGTTATGTAAACGTAGGTCAATCATCTTCAACTTTATCTGGCGGTGAAGCACAAAGAATTAAATTGGCTTCGTTTTTATTAAAGGGTAAAAATAAAGAAAATACACTATTTATATTTGATGAGCCCACCACTGGACTACATTTCCATGACATAAAAAAATTATTAAAATCTTTCAATTATTTAATTGAGTATGGACACTCCATAATAGTTGTAGAACACAATATTGATCTTATTAAATCTGCTGATCATATAATTGATTTAGGTCCTTTTGGAGGAGATAAAGGAGGGAGTATAGTATTTACTGGAACTCCGGAAGAATTAGTTAAAGATAAAAAATCACTACTTTCAAAATTCTTAAAACCTAAAATTTCCAGCTAATAAATTATTAATAAAAGTATTTATTGATTCAGATGATTTTGATTTATATATCATAAACATATATATAATAGAGACAAGTAAAGAATTTAAAGTAATTTTAATAATATTAGATAATTCTAAATCTAGGTTCTTAATAAGAAAATAGATTGCACTGCCATCACCGTCTTTATCTGCAAATAGTAAAAATATTAATACAATAATTGCTAAAACTTTTATTGAATGAATTGAATAAGGTATTATATTAAGCTTGAATTTTATATAAATTACCTTAACTAAAGTAAAGATAGCAACAACTATTAAGGTTGATAAAGCAGCCCCATTTATACTATAAATATCTATTAAAACATCATTTAAAAAGTATACTGATATTGCCATAAAAATTGAAAAAGGTAGAGTTATCTTATAAAATTTTGCTGTTGCCAATATTGCAGGACCGCAGCCAAAGCTCATTAATATAAGCTTACTAATCGAGATCATTAGAACAACCCAAACAGCATTACCATAAGATGAATTTGACATTAATTCATAAAAAGGTTCAATATTTATATTAATCAAGAGAAAAAATAAACCAGCAATAATTAAAAGATTTATTGAGCTTTTAGTATATAAATTATTTAATTCATTTATGTTGTTTTCGTTTAGAGATTTAGCAACTAATGGATTTATAATTTGAAACATAGCTCTTCCAGGAATTTCAACAACAGTAGCTATAAAAACAGCTACTGCATAAAAAGCAGTTTGGCTAATTGCTTCCTTTTGAGGAATCATAAACTTATCTATATCAATGAGTATGCTTGCAGCTGAACCTGCAAGAAAAATATAAAAAGAATATGTTAAAATACTTTTTATATTTTTTGGAAGACTAAATGTAAATTTAGGCATGTAAAGACTAAATGAATAAATCATCATTATAAGTAGTCTTAAATAATAAAAGCCTGTAAGCCACCAGACAAAATCTTCTTTAGATAAAAGATCAAGATAAACGCATATCAATAAGATGAAAATTGAAAGTCTTGGAAATATTTCTTTTAAAAAATTTCCAAAAACAGATTTGAGTTGAACACGAGCCCAGGAATAAAATACTTCAAAATAAGATGTTGCAAAAGCAACTAAAAAAATCACCCAAACATATGAGTCTATTATTGGATTTTGAATTGAAAGAAATCCTCCAATTAAATCATGAAATTCTATTACTAAAAATGACATTGGTATTATAGTAAAAAAGGGAATAAAAATTACAGATGACATAAATGAATCTCTATCATTTTTGTTTGTATATGAACTATAAAACTTAATAATTGTATGTTGACTTCCAAATGATACTAAAGGCATTAATAGATTTGAAGTTGCAAGAAGAAAAACAACAAGACCATAGTATTCTTCTTGAAGAAAAACAGGATAAAAGTATAGAGTATTGATTGCTCCAATTAATATCGCAATTGATATTATAATTATATTTTTATATGATTGGTTGAATACAATTCCCATTCTAAATATTCAAAACTATTTGTTCAATTTTTTTTGCAATATTAATAGATAAATATTTTTCATCTAATTCTTTTTTAGGCTTTACACCCTTTAAAAAAACTTGATAGCATTTATAAATATAATTTTTTAAATCCTCATAGTTGTCATAATCAAATGACATCCCTGACTTTGTTTCATTAATTATTTTTTCTAAATCGCTTCCTTTGTTTGAGATTCCTAGAATATTTTTCTTTGATGATAAGTAGTGAAAAAATTTTCCAGGAACAATATCATTTGAATCAGCATAGTTTACAGAGCAAACTAATAATAGTTTTGCTTTAGATATTTCTACATTAAGCTCTTTTTTAGGCATATATGATAATATCTTTCTATCACGTATTTTTTTAAACTCCAATGAGTTTATGATCCATCTATCAATATTCCCAATAAGTACAATTTCAATATCTTTTTTAAAATTTTCATCAGACTCTATCAACTCATGTAAGACTAACCATAGATTTTGAGGATTTTGTATATCTTTCATTGAGCCAGTGTAAAGAATTCTAAATGTATCATTATCAGTTGATTCAATTTCCTTTTCAAAACCACTTGGCACATAATATGAATTCTTGTTTTTAATAGAAAATTTAGATTTCAAAGATTCAGATGTGGTAAATACTCCATCACAATTCTTAAGCACATCGGCTTCAGCTTTCTTATGTTTTTTGATTGTTAAGTCTAATTCGTTTAGTAATTTATTTTGAAAAAAATTAGACCATGGATCTCTAAAATCAGCAATCCATTTTATACCAGAATCTTTTTTTAGTTTCATTCCAGCCAAGTGCATTGAATGAGGAGGTCCAGTAGTAATTAAATGATTTAAATTATGTTTTCTAAAATAGTTTTTTAAAAATTTATATGAGGGATTAATAAGAAACCTTCTTGCATCAGGAAAAAGGAATAATTCCCTAAGAGTATAGATGAATTTTCTAGCAACTTGGTCATACATATATGATTGTGTACTACTATAGTCTGAGTAATAGTTGTTAAATAAAATATTCTCGCTTGGGGAAGTCATAAACTTAGGAAATTCAAAGCCTTTTATTTTATTAACCTTTATTTTTGGGTTTATTATTTCAAGACTGCTTTTTTCTCTTATAGGATATTTAGGATTTTTAAAAGTAAATACATGAACATCCCATCCTAAATCACAAAGATGATTAGCAAATCTTAACCATCTTTGAACACCAGAACCACCAGCTGGAGGCCAGTAATATGCTAAAATTCCGATTGTTTTATTCATAAATAGAAATAAGTTGTTTTGAAATTATAGAATTATTAAGCTTATCTATAGCTTTTTTACAATTGAGTTTCAATTTATTATATAGATCAGAATTTTTATTTAAGTCAATTACTTTATTTGCAAAATCTTCTTCGCTTCTGTCTTTAAAAACAGATCCTACATTATATTTTTTAACAAGTTCAGATTGAGCTGTAACATTACTGCTTATTACTGGGCAATTAAATGAAATATATTGAAAAACTTTATTTGCATAGGTAGTATCGTGATGAATATTTTTGTGTAATGGAGAGAGTCCAATTTTAGAAACTGAAAGATATTTACAGATTTCACTTTCTTTTACCCATCCAATAAAATCTACTAAATTTTCAACATTATTATCCTTAACCTTTTGTTTTAAAATTGTATCAAATGAGCTTTTACCTAATACGATAAGTTTTATATTAGGAATTGATTTTTTTATTTTATTAAGCGATTTAATTACAGTTAATAAGCCTCTTCTTTTGCTGGTATTTCCAACATAAATCATAACAAATTTATCAGCGTATAATTTTTTTAAAGTTTTGTTTTCAGTTCTTTTTTCAAAGAAACTTTTTCTAACCGTATTGGGATATACAATTATTTTATCTTGATCTATTTGAACCCTTTGAAGGATTTCTTTTTTTGCATGGTCAGTCACCACAATAACTTTATTAGCTTTTTTTATAAATTTTTCTTCTGCTTTTTTCCATCTTAAGGGGCTTATTAAAAGTTTACCCAAAAATGAATTAACATGCTTATAGAACTTCATAATCTCAGGCCTATTTTCATGCAGGTCAAGATTATACTTTATTCCAAACTTACTAGCTGCAGATATTGCAGCCTGAGCTATTTGTATATCATGAATATGAAGTATTTCAACTTTTGATTCAAAAATAAAATCATCGATTTTCTTTTTTAAAATATCATTATAAAAACTAACATCATTAGCTAATGCGGACAATTTATAAGTTAAGTTAGAGCAGTGATATCTATATACATTAATATTATTTATTTTTTCTTTTTTTATAAATAATGGGTTGTATGATAAACAAAAAAGAAAGACTTCATGTTTAGAATTAATTAACTCTTCGCACTGATTGGTTATCCTTGCATCATCTGGATAAATTGAATCTAAAATCATTCCTATTTTCATAGATTCAATACACCTTTATAGTAGTTTGTATAATTTTCTTTTGATCTTTCGGCATACACTGCATAATATCTATTTGTAAATCTTCTAAGCAGCGGTCTAAAACCAATTTTATTTGATGGATTTTTCCAATATTCCTTTTTAATAATTTTCCATCCAGATTTTTCTAATAACCAATCAAATTGCCATGGTTCAAACTCGTGATAATGCCTATCAAGAGGGTCAGACTTACTTTTATATGCTTTTGAAAACCATAACTTAATGGGAACAGTTAAAAAAATCCTTTTGGCAGTTATATTTTTTAATAGAGGATAGGGTGAAACTAAATGTTCAAGTATCTCAAATCCAGTTACAAGATCTACGTCATCTGGTATTTCAATATTAGGACTATCATCTAAATCTTCACCACTTGTATTGTAAACTTTATAGTTGTTCTGCTTCATAATTTCAGAAAAAGGATTTCTTACTCCAAGATCAAAAACAACAGAGGGAGCAGGACAAACTTCTTTTAACATTCTTAAAGTCTTTTTATATCGTTCTGTTGGAAGTTTTTTATACATTTTTAAGCTCTTTTTTAAAATAAAGTCCAATTAAAATTAAAAGAATAAAATTGAATGACAACATAATTGCAGAACCCTGTCTAATAACATTAGGATCAAATTCAAATCTGATTGTATACTCTCCTTGTGGCACCTCCATTCCTCTTAAAAGATAGTTTACTTTGTGATGTTCAATAGGTTTTTCATTAATAAATGATTTCCAGCCGTTAGAATAAAATGCTTCAGAAAAAACTATAAATCCCACAGATTTAGAAGAAATTTTATAAATCAATTCATTTGATTTTCTACTAATTAACTCAACACTATTTCGATCGTCATAGTTGTAGCTTTTACTTTTAAGGTTTCTACTTAAACAATCTTTTGAATAGTTTAATTTATCAAGAAGAAGAATCTCATCGTTTTCATTTTCCACCTCAATTATGTTTTCAACAAACCAAGCATCTCCTAGATTTTGCTCATTTGTTTTAAGACTCAAAGAGTTACTTTCATTAAGATCAACTATGTACTTTACGTTAAGCATATTAAGTACATTATTTTTATTTTTTGAAAGATAAAAGTCATAAATGTTTTGCATTCTTTTTGGCTTTGCAGCATGGTACCCTGAAATAGAATTATGAAAATAAGAAGATCTGCCATTTACAAATCCACGGTATGATTCGTAAACCCTATAGCTAGATTTATCTTTTAATATTTCCTTATCAATTTGATTTTGATTAAAAGGTGTTTTGACTTTTGAACTATTCGAAAAATTATCTTCATTAACATATTTCATATCTATATTCCAAAGGTCAACTAATACAATAATTGTAATTAATGCTAGGCTGTAATTCTTTTTTAAAAACTGTCTTGAATTAGACCAAAAAATTAAAGAAATAATTAAAACAATAGAAATTGACCTAATAATATCTGACTTAAAAACCTCTTGCCTCTCTTTAATTATTAAATCTAATATTTCAGGGTAACTAGAGAATACTTCAAAATCTGATTTAAAATCTAGAACCTGAGAGCCAAATAAAAACAAAAAAGCAAGTACAAATAAAAAAATTGCTGATGTATAAAATAATTTCTTATACTTTTTTTCACTTATATTTTCAGTTTCATAAAATTTATATAATCCTAAAGCAGCTACGAGTGGAATAATAAATTCAATAATAACCTGTATTGATGATACCGCCCTAAATTTATCATAAAAAGGAAAATAGTCGATCATAAAATCTGTAAGAAAGGACAAGTTTTTCCCCCATGATAGAGTTAAAGAAAAAATTATAGCTGGAATAATCCATTTCAAATGTCTTTTATCAATAAAGAAAAGAGCTATTAAGAAAATATAAAAAACACTAATTCCAATATATGCAGGTGCAGCTACTATAGGTTGATCTCCCCAATATAATCTAGAGTTTTGATATATTAAATTTGCACTTTCATTGTCGTAGTTTCTAAGTTCTTTTACAAAATCAGAATCTTTGTCGATTAAGTCTGAAGATCCACCACCCATAAATCGGGGAATTATCAAATTAAAGCTTTCTAGTTTTCCATAACTATATTCAGTTATATAATCATTACTTAACCCATTGAGTTTTTCTTTTTTACTTCCATCTGGGTTTATTGAAATTTCCGATTTCCCTCTAGTGCTAAAGTCTGTATATTCTTGAGTTGCTAAAATTGAAGATGCGTTTAGAAGTATAGCAAATAACGTAGTTAAAAAAACAAAACCTAATTTTTTAGTTCCATTTTTAAGATCACTTTTTATAAAATCATCAAAGACATGAATTAGAGTTATAAGTCCAACTAACATCAAAAAATAATATGTCATTTGATAATGATTGGCGTTAATTTGAAGCCCTAAACCAATAGAACCAATTATAAAACCACTTAAATATTTTTTATCCAGAATTTTAAATAGTCCTGCTAAAACTAATGGTGCATATCCAATAGCCAATGCTTTTGTATTATGCCCAACACCAAGAATAATAATTAAGTAAGTAGAAAATGCAAAAGCAATAGCTCCAAAAAAAGCATATTCACTTTTTACTTTCATACTTAATAAAAGAAGAAAAAAGGAAACTAAATAAACAAATAAATAATCAGCTGGTCTTGGTAAAAATCTAATTAGTTTATCAAGTTTGTCTAGAAAATCAAAAGGATATTTTACAAGCACTTGATAGCTTGGCATACCTAAAAATGCATTATCAAGCCAAAATGGCTCTTCATTATATTTTTCTCTATGATCAACTATTTGTTTTGACATCCCTGAAAATTGATCAATATCTGATTGTTTTATTTGTTTGCCAGATAAGAGCGGATTAAAATATAAGAGTGATATAATAGCAAATGAGCCTATAATTGATAGGTTTATAAAAAAAGATTTTGTTAAATATTTACTCATCAATTTCTTCATAGTCAATATATTCTCCTACTTCTTTTTTGCTTTTAAATTTGAAGTCTTTTTCAGGTTCTTTTTTCTTATAAGATTGTTGAAATTTTTCTAGATTTTTTTTAATAACATACCTAATAATATAAGGAGCTAGTTTTTTTAGTATGTAGCTAAAAATTATAAAGAATAAAATTATGTATAAGAATATCATGTCTGTTATTATTATTCAAAAATACAATTAATCATATGAATCAATTTATATGAGATTTTAATTTAAATTATATTTGAATTATTAATATAATATGAATTCAAAATTATTATACTTTATATTCCTTTTTAGTGTCTTTTTTTGTCATTCACAGTATACAGAAATAATTAATTCAAATAGACCTGGATCTTCTCATGGTGCTTTTGCAGTTGGAGTAAATGTCCTTCAGTTAGAAACAGGGGTTTCTGGACATACCCTTGAACACAGTAATCTCAATAATTCTAAAATTGATGGACTAAACTTTAATTATTTATTTCGTTATGGTTTTTTAAATGAAAAATTAGAAGTTTTTTTGGATGGCAATATTATTACAAGAAATATTTTAGATAACAACTACATAAATAATTACTCAACAGACATAAAAGAAACAATAATCGGTAAGCAAACTTTAGGTTTTAAATATCTTTTTTTTGATCCATATAAGAACAAGAAATGGCATGGTGAAAATGTTTATAGTTGGAATGCCGGCAGAAAAATAAAACTGACAGATTTCATACCTGCAATTTCAGCAATTGTAGGCTCTAGTTTTAATTTTGACGACAGGATTCAATATGATGATTTGTTTTTTAAAGTAAAACAGCCATTACATCCTGATTTATTTAATGATGGTATAATGAGGAGTATAAATTTTTATCAACCTGAACAAACTATTTCACCATTTATAGGTCTTGCAACTCAACACCATTTTAAAGGAAGATGGGTTGTTGTAAATAATTTCTTTTATGAAATAGCTATGAAAAATCCAACTTTTCCAACTAATACCGAACCTAGCAACTATAATAAAATCAATTATTTATTTACAATAACATATAATTTACAAAACCCTAAGTGGAGTATTTTTGGCGAGTTTCAAACGTTTAAAAATAAAACATACTCTGATGATCTTTTTAAATTTGGTATAGCTAATTTAATTTCAAAAAATTCTCAAATCGATTTAAATTTTGGAGGAAGCTTTAAAACTACGCCAAGTTATACTTATATTAATGTAGGTTTTTCTCAAAGATTTGATTGGCATAAGGATATTTCGGAGGAAGAAAAACAAGCTAAAAAAGATTTTAATATTGAACTTAAACAAAGAAGAAAACAACAAAAAGTTGAGAAAAAAATAAATAAAAAAAGCTCTAAAAAAATAAAAACTAACCCGAAGAAGTTAGCTAAGAAAGAAAATCGAAAATCAAAAAAGTCAGTAAACAAATCTTTAAAACAAAATAAAAAACAATTAAAAAAAGAGGAGAAGGCTTTAAGAAAAATGAATAAAAAATAATGTTTAAGATAGTTACAGTTGAAAATAAAAATCAGGAAAAAGATTTTGTCTTATTTCCATTTGAATTGTATAAAGACTGTGACTATTGGGTTCCTCCAATTATAAAAGAAGAGTTGGAGGCTATGGATAAAAGTAAGAATCCAGTTTTTAAAAATGCCGAAGCTGAATTTTACCTAGTTTATAAAGATAACAAGGTTGTTGGTAGAATAGCAGCTATTGTTAATTGGGTTGAAATAGAAGAACAGAAAAAGAATAAACTAAGATTTGGTTGGTATGATACAATTGATGATGTTGAAGTAAGTAAATTGTTAATTGAAAAAGTAATTGATTTTGGAAAGAAAAGAAAATTAGATTTTATTGATGGGCCAGTAGGGTTTTCAAACATGGATAAAGCAGGTCTTTTAATTCATGGTTATGAAGAGCTTAATACTATGATAACTTGGTATCATTTTCCTTATCAAAAAAATCATTTAAAAGAACTTGGATTTGAACAACTTGCGGAATGGGTTGAGTATAAAATAAAAATATTTTCTGAGGAAGATGCGCCGGAAAAAGTTAAAAAATTTGCTAAAATAATTCAGAAAAGGTATGAACTTGAAGTAGTAAACTTTAAATCAACAAAACAAATAATTCCCTATGTAGATAAAATGTTTGAGCTCTTAAATGTTACCTACAGTAATCTTCAAACCTATGTTACAATCAAACAATATCAAATTGATTTTTACAAAGAAAAGTTTATAAAGTATATTCACCCAGATTTTATAAAATGTCTATTAGATAAAGAAGGGAATTTAATAGCGTTTTTAATTACAATGCCATCATTTTCTAGAGCTTTAAAAAAGATTAATGGGAAGATAGGATTATTAGGATATTATCATCTTTTTAAAGCACAACATTTTAACAATAAAGTCTCTTTATATTTAATTGGTGTTGACCCAAAGTATCAAAGTAAAGGTGCAACAGCAGTTATTTTTAATGAATTGCAACAAACATTTAACAATAGAGGAATTGTTGAAGTTGAGACAAACCCTGAACTAGTTGAAAACAAAGCAATTCAAGCATTTTGGAAAAACTATGAAAGCACATTACATAAAAGGCGAGCTACTTTTACTAAAAAAATTAAATAACCAATAATGGATTTTAAAGATGATATTGTAGCAATATCAACACCTAATGGAATGGGTGCTATTTCTCTTATTAGAGTTTCGGGAGAAAATGCATTAAAGAAAGTAGAACCTTTTTTTAAATCCAAAAAAGGAACGAATTTATCTAACATTAAAACTCACTCGCTAGTATATGGTGATTTCTTTGATGGAGATAATATTATCGACGAAGTCGTTCTTTCTTATTATGCAAAAGATAAATCTTTTACTGGTCAAGAAACTATTGAAATTTCATGTCACGGATCAACGTATATTCAAAAAACAATAATTGAAAAATTACTTGAAAATAATATTAGACTAGCAAAGCCTGGTGAGTTTACAATGAGAGCTTTTTTAAATGGAAAATTTGATTTAACTCAAGCTGAAGCAGTATCAGATTTGATCTATTCAGACTCATCTTCAATGCATAAAATTGCCTTGATCCAAATGAGG
>ERZ802830.1814-NODE-1814-length-20000-cov-7.80246_pt1 | contig 20000 bp, 9 predicted proteins | sample MGYA00345654_ERZ802830 | MGnify/ENA primary metagenome ERZ802830 (study PRJEB30503, sample SAMEA104212375) | marine metagenome | biome: Westerlies Biome; feature: [SRF] surface water layer (ENVO:00010504) within the epipelagic zone...; material: water...
GAAGAAAAATTTGGCTGGACTATTGATAAAATTAAGAAATGCAATTTAGAAGCAATAAAACATTCATTTACTTCATCTTGGAATAAAAGTAAACTAATAGAAAAAATAATAAATTTTAATTATTAGCCCTATAGTTCAACGGATAGAATAAAAGTTTCCTAAACTTTAGATCTAGGTTCGATTCCTAGTGGGGCTACTAAATTTAGATAATTGTTAAGATTTAGTAACAGTTAAACTATTTCCATTAAGAGAACTATCATAACATTTCAAAACTCCACCAACACCAGCTGAGCTACAATCAGTTTTGTAACTATTTCCATGCTGTCCACAAACAAATTCACTTGATGATCCGTTATAAGACCAGGCTGTATGAGTACCTTGGTGCGGACATGATCCAGTAAATGCTCTGTAGGATGTTGAACTTATTTTAAGTAATAATATTTTTTCTTGATATAAATTGAACCATCCATTGCTGTGAAGGTTGCTGAAATTGGAATGATTTAAATTAATAACAACATTGTTCCCGCTTTTAGTATAACCAGAATTGTTATTATTACCTCCACCATTATTTCCACTACCGCCATCGACATCATCATCACCCCCTGATGAGCAGGCTTGAAGCACAGTTACACCCATAAATGCAAGGGCAACAGTTGGACAGACATTAGATAAAAATTCTCTCCTTTTATTTTGATTTTTTCTATTCATCACTTAGATTTACTTACAACAAACAATACTCATGCCAAATATAAAATTATGAATATTTCCACAATCGATATAGTAGTATTTTCAGCGTATTGCCTTCTAATACTTTTTATAGGCTTATATGTTTCAAGAGAAAAGAAGGGTAAAGTAAAAAGTGCTGAAGACTATTTTTTAGCTGGAAAATCTCTTCCATGGTGGGCAATCGGAGCATCTTTGATTGCCGCTAACATATCGGCTGAGCAATTTATTGGAATGTCAGGATCTGGTTTTGCTCTTGGTTTAGCAATTGCTTCATATGAATGGATGGCAGCAATTACATTACTAATTGTTGGAAAGTATTTTTTACCAATTTTTATTGAAAAGGGACTATATACAATTCCTGAATTTATTGAAAAAAGATTCAGTACAGAACTTAAAACAATTCTTGCAATTTTTTGGATTGCACTATTTGTATTTGTAAACCTAACTACTGTCCTATATCTGGGAGGACTTGCTTTAGATACTGTAATGGGAACTGGTGATGGTTCAATTTTAATTAACTCAATCATTGGATTAGCTCTTTTTGCTGCTGCTTATTCTCTATGGGGAGGTCTTGCTGCAGTTGCTTGGACAGATGTTGTTCAGGTAGTTGTTTTAATTTTTGGAGGTTTGATGATGACATATTTTGCTTTGGTTAACTTAGGAGATGGAGGATCTGCATTAGAGGGTTTAAAATATGTTTATGAAACTGTTCCTGAAAGATTTTCAATGATTTTATCTAAGGAAGAAATTATAACACCTAATGGAAAAGATGCTTGGTTTGATCTACCAGGGCTTGCTGTACTTATAGGTGGAATGTGGGTCGCCAATCTATATTATTGGGGATTCAATCAATATATAATACAGAGAACATTAGCTGCAAAAAGTTTGGAGGAAGGTCAAAAAGGAATTGCATTTGCAGCATTTTTGAAACTTCTGATTCCAATTTTTGTTGTCTTGCCAGGAATAATTGTTTATGTAATGAACTTAGATGCATCAGGAGCTTTAGCTGTAGAATCATTGGATCAAGGATTTATTGGTGCAAATGGATCAATTGTAAATGATAATGCAGCTCCTTGGTTAATTAAAGAAGTAATTCCAGTTGGACTTAAAGGTTTAATTTTAGCAGCTCTTGCAGCAGCAATAGTCTCCTCTCTTGCCTCAATGGTAAACTCAACTTCCACGATTTTCACAATGGATATTTATAAATCTTTTATTAATAAAAATGCAGATGACAAATCTCTTGTAACGGTTGGAAGAATTACTGGCTTAGTTGCATTAATTATAGCAATATTAATTGCACCACAGCTTAAAAGTTTAGGACAAGTTTTTCAATTTATTCAGGAATATACTGGAGTTGTTAGTCCTGGAATTCTAGCTGTTTTTCTAATGGGCCTATTTTATAAAAAGGCAAGTAATAATGGTGCTATATGGGGTGTGTTGTTATCAATTCCAATTGCTATTTACTTTAAAGTTGGACCAAATGGATGGTCATCTCTTTCTATTTTCAACCATGACATTCCTTTTATGAATCAAATGTTAATCACATGCTTAGCTACAATATTTATAATTTTTGTTATTAGCAAAATTGAAGGAAATAAAGATAATCCAAAGGCAATAATAATAACCAATACATTATTTAAAACGTCTCCTGCATTTAATATATCAGCTTTTGCTGTATGTATTATAACAGCATTCTTGTATGCCTTTTTCTGGTAATATCTTTCAATAATTACTTTTATAACTGCCTCAACAAATAAATTTTTAAACTATACAAAATTTATTTTACATTTGCATCTCAATTTTTTAGTATCTATTTAATAAATAATTGGTTTACAGTGTTTTATGGTTAAGTACTTCTTATTTTTATTGTCTTTTTTTACAATCTTTTCACAAGAGCTTCCACCTATACAATCATTTGATATAGATGAATATAATGCTAGCGGACAGAATTGGATGATAACCCAAGACGATGATCAAAATATTTTCGTTGCTAACAACGATGGATTGTTAACATATAATGGAAGTACTTGGGAATTATATAAGACACCAAAAAATACAATTTTAAGATCTGTTAAATATATAAATAACATAATTTACACTGGAGAAAATTCTGATTTTGGATATTGGATTAAAAATAAGAATGGCTTTTATTCTTACACATCTCTACCAACTAAATTTAGTTTTGATCTATTAGAAGACGAAGAGTTTTGGAATATAGTTGAATTTAAAAATTGGATTGTTTTTCAGTCATTATCACGCCTAGTTTTTTATGACCCAATTACGGAAGAAATCAGGTCAATTTTTCCAAACAGTGAAATTTCTATCATCGAGGAAGATTCAAAATCATTCGTTGTTGAAGGTAAATTATATTTTTACATTGTAAATCAAGGCTTGTATGTAATTGAAGACGGAAAATATATCCCATTTAATACTTCAAACATAATAAGAGACAATACTATAATCGGTTTATTTAATATCAATACAGAACTTTTAGCTTTAACTCAAAATGCAGGTTTTTTTAAAATAAAATCTAATAATGAAGTTTCAAAATTCAATTCCTATTTAGATGATTTAAATGAGTTATATGCTTATAGTGTTGTGAAAAACAACAACGATTCTTTCTCAATTGGCACAGTTGGAAAAGGGCTAATTATTTTAGATGAAAATGGTAATTTAAACGAAATATTAGATAAAGGAAACTCAATTTTAAATAATACAGTGTTATCTGTTTATGAAGATTTTGATAATAATATATGGTTAGGCCTCGATAATGGTATTTCTGTAGTAAATTATAATTCTCCTTTTAAAATATATGAAGATTATGAAGGCTTATTAGGTACTGTTTATGCATTTAAAAAACATAATGATTATATATACGTTGGAACAAATCAAGGCTTGTATTATAAAAAGGATTCTCCTAAAAGTAATTTTTCTTTACTTGATGGATTGACAGGTCAAGTGTGGTCATTAGAAATTGTAAATGGAGAGCTTTTTTGTGGTCATGTTAATGGAACGTTTATTATCAATAACAAGAATTATTATAAAGTTTCTGGAACACAGGGTTCATGGACATTTAGATTAAGTAAGACAAAAGACTTAATTTTTGAAGGCCATTATTCTGGAATAAATGTTTTAGAAAAAACTAATGGATTTTGGAAAATTAGAAATTCTTTATCCAATAAAGTTAATTCTAGTAAAAACAACACAAACTCTGATTCATATGAAATTTCTACTAGATTTTTTGAATTAACAGAAAACAATAAAATAATATCTGTTCATGGATATAAGGGGGTTTATAAATTAGATTTAGCGCCATATTTTGAGAATATTAAATCATTTGAACTGGATTCTTTACTATCTATTGAGGGCAATCCAAGTTTAGCAAAATTTAATAATAAGATTTATTACAAAAATAAATTTGGGGTTTTCTATTATAATGAAAGTGAAGACTCATTTAAAATAGATTCTATTTTATCAAAAGCTGCTAATCCAACGGGTCTAATTAGATCGGAAGATGATAAATTATGGATATTTTCAAATAATAATCTTTTCTACGCATTTAATGATGACGTTTCAAATGAAGTTAAATTAAATTCCATTTTTATCCCTAACAAGTTAAAAAGAACAGTATTTGAAAACATATCATCCCTAGACAATGAAAAAAATATTTTAGGCACTAGTAGTGGATATATTTCATTAGATCTTAATAAATACAACCCTGCTAACAATAATTTTTCTATTAATAAAATATTAGTGAATTCTATTGATTCAGATCCATCATCATTAAATATTGAAAGTGATTTCATATTGGATTATAATACCAATAATATATCATTTGAATACAGCATATCTAATTATGAGTTATTTGAAAATAAAGAATTTCAATACAGATTAATTGGTTATAATGATAACTGGACTAATTGGTCTAGCGAGCCTCTAGCAACTTTTAATAACTTAATGTATGGATCATACACTTTTGAATTAAAAGCTAAAAAAGGAGATTTAATAAACCCTCAAATTAAAAGTATTTCATTTAAAATCGCAAAGCCTTGGTACTTATCTAATTTTATGTTTATTAATTATAGTTTAATATCTGGGTTGCTATTGTTTTTAACAAACATGTATACAAGACGATATTATGTTTGGAAAGAAAAAAGACTTGATAAGATCAATAAAAGAAAAATAAAATTAAAAGAAATTGAAAGAAAGGAAAGTATAGCAAGTTTTGAAAATGAAAAGTTACAGCAAGATATTGACAATAAAAATAGAGAGCTTGCTGCGTCTACAATGAGTATGATTAAAAAGAATCAGTTTTTAAATAAAATTAAAAACGACTTAATGAATGCTGAAAGTGATATTAATGTAAATAAAGTGATCAAAACAATTGATAATAATTTAAATAATCAAGATGATTGGAAATTTTTTGAGGAAGCTTTCAATAATGCTGATCGTGAATTTCTCAAGAAAATTAAATCTATTCACGAGACTTTAACTAAAAATGATTTGAAATTATGTGCATATTTAAGATTAAATCTTTCGTCTAAAGATATAGCACCTTTACTAAACATTTCATTAAGAAGTGTTGAAATTAAAAGATATAGACTGAGAAAAAAGATGAAATTAACTCATAATGAGGGACTTACAGAATATATATTATCCATATAATTCTATAATATTTTATAATTATAACCTATACATTACCACAACATTTATATAAATCTAAGATTATTTTACTTACTTATTTATAAGTATTATTTACAATATTATATTTTTAACCCCTTATTATTATGAATAATTAAAAATAAGTGTTGTTTTTTTGTCATATTTTTATTTTGTATAGTTTTTTTATCTTTTTTGGGTTAAAAAAAATATTAAGTTTACCATACCAAAAAATAAATTTATGAAACGTCAAATATTAAATTTCCTATTGTTATTAGGATTTTTTACTATGACTGCTCAGTCTGGTTCTATTACTGGTTCTGTTACAGATTCCAATACTAATGATCCACTTCCTGGAGTTAATGTTATAGTTAAAAACACAACTAACGGAACTAATACAGACTTTAACGGTAATTTTTCAGTAGACAATGTAAGTGCAGGTGATGTTCTTGTATTTTCTTATTTAGGCTATAAAACTTATGAATATACCGTTTCTAATTCTTTTAATGTTTCAATCTCTCTTGATGAGGATATTGAAGCCTTAGAACAAGTAGTCGTTCTTGGTTATGTAAGTCAAAAAGCATCAAATATTTCTGGAGCAGTATCAACTGTTGGAGGTGAGGATGTTGAAAAATTAAAACCAGTTAGAATGGAAGATGCTCTCCAAGGATTGCCAGGAGTAAATATGTTTTCTAATGGTTCACCCGGCTCTAAGCCAACTGTTATTATTAGAGGCATTACATCTTACACTGGGAATGATCCCTTGGTTATAGTTGATGGAATCAATCAAAGCCTCGATGATATGAATTCTCTTGAGCCATCAGATATTGAAAGTATTTCTGTTTTAAAGGATGCTTCAACTACTGCTCTTTATGGGGTTAAAGGTGGTAATGGAGTAATTGTTATTACAACTAAAAATGGTGCACGAAATCAAGAGGCTAAATTTACATTCAATACATCTTATGGTCAACAATCACCTGAAAAAACAATTGGCGTTCTTAATGCTTCTGAATATGCTGCAATTCTAAATGAAATGAGCTTAACCTCTGGTGGAGGATTGATTTATTCTGATATTTCTAATCTTGGATATGGAACTGATTGGCAAAAAGAAATTTTTAGAACTGACGCTCCTATCATAACAAATAATATATCTGTTTCTGGTGGTACTAACAATTCTTCTTACTTTTTATCTGCTGGATTTACAGAGCAAGAAGGTATTATTTACGGAGGTGATAAACAACATTTTGATAGAGCAACATTCAGAGCAAATTTTGATACTGATTTATCAAGTAAATTAAACATGAAGATTAGTAATAGATATACAAATATCAAGGACAGTGGACTTGGGGATATAATATTTAACGCTCTTAACATGTCACCTACTACACCTGTTTATGCAGATGATGGTTCATATGCGATAAGTAATATTATAACACAAGAAATTAAAAATCCTATGGCTCAAATAGCAAATTCATATGGTGCAGGAAATACAAATACTATTTCTGGTAAGTTTGAGCTTCAGTATGATTTATTAAAAGATTTAAAAATCACATCAAGATTAGGATATACATATGTTAATTTAACTTCTAAAGGATTTAACCCTTACCAATTTTATGGTGTTGGTCACAATGCTACAAATGCAAATGCTGATTTAAGTCCAATTACTTCTACTGATGCCGATGGAAATGTTACTCAAACATGGAATAGTGTGAATGAAAGTAAAACAACATATTTTAATTATACATATGATATTAATGCGAGCTATAACTTCTCAATTGATGATCATAATTTTAACGTTTTTGCTGGCTTTCAGATAGCAAATAACAGCGGAAATAGTGTTTCAGGATCTAAAGTTGGAGTTCCATTTAATTCTTGGACTTATGCTGATTTAAGTTCAGCTACTGGTCCTCAAGATGAAGAAAGTACTGGATCTTGGCAATATGTTGGTAGAAGTGTTTCAATGATGGCTAGAGCTGAATACGACTACAATGAAAAATATCTTGCTTCAGTTACGGTTAGAAGAGATGGATCTACGAGCTTTGGTGAAAATAATAAATTTGGTATTTTCCCATCTGCATCCGTTGGTTGGGTAGCATCAAATGAAGATTTTTTTAATTCAAATGCTATAAATTTTCTAAAGATAAGAGCAAGTTATGGAACAGTTGGAAACGACAATGCTAGTTCTCAGTTTGGAACTATTACTACTTTCCCTAAGTATACTTTTGGTGGAAATATCATTACTGGATCAGCTTTAGATGGAATTCCTAACCTTGATGTTTCATGGGAAAATCAAGTTCAAGCAAATATTGGATTTGATTTAAGAATGTTTGATTCAAAAGTTTCTGTAACTGTCGATTATTTTCAAAAAACAGTTGATGATTTATTATTTAATCCAACATTATCTTTATACTTAGGAACTCCTAATTATCCATCTGCCAATATTGGTTCAACTGAGACAAGTGGTTTTGATATTAATGTAGGATATAATACAGATTCTTCAAAAGACATATCTTTTGGTACTAATATAAGTTTTACAACTGCTGATAATTTAGTAAAAGAAATTGCTAATGGTGATAAATATATTTGGGGAGCTGGATATGGTATTCCTTATAATAATTTAGTTCAATTTAGAGAAGGTGAGTCTCCTGGGATTTTCTGGGGTTATCTTGCTGATGGAATTTTTCAAAATCAATCAGAAGTTGATAATCATGCAACTCAGCCAAATGCTCAACCTGGGGATATCAGATATGTTGATGTTAATGGGGATGGAGTTGTTAACGCTGATGATAGAACTAAAATTGGTGATCCATTTGCTGATTTTTCAATTGGATGGAATTTAAATTTAAAAGTTTACAACTTTGATTTAAGTGTTAAAACTTACGGAACATTTGGAAATGATATTTTCAGAGGTTATGAAAGAAATTTAAATTATACTAATAAACCTGTCAGTGTTTTAGCTAGATGGACAGGTGAAGGAACTAGTAATTTTGAGCCAAGAGCAACATTTGTTGATTCGAATAACAATGTGAGACCATCAACTAGATATGTTGAAGATGGTTCTTATTTCAAAATTAAGAATGTACAATTAGGCTATAACTTTAATGTATCAAACTCAAAGACTTTAGATGCAGTTAGGCTTTATTTACAAGGTAAAAATCTGATGACATTTACAGATTACACTGGATATGATCCAGAAATGTCATATGGTGTTTTAGATACAGGTATAGACAGAGGAAATTATCCAAGTCCAAGAACTGTTTCAGTTGGATTAAACGTTAAATTTTAATAATAAAAAAAATGAAAAACTTAATTAATAAATTTTTAATATCTATTTCAATGCTATTCTTTGTATATAGCTGTGATGAGTATGTAGATTATGAAGCATCTGAAGGTTACCAAATAGTTGCTGAAGATTATTTTAAATCATCAGATGATTATGAATCTGCTTTAGTAGGTATTTACGATGTTTTACAATGGACACTTTATAATTTCATGATTGGTGAAATTGCCTCAGATAACTCATTGTGTGGAGGTGAAAGCGCAAGTGATGTAATTGGTCTTCAAAAAATTGATGACATGATTCATGATCCTGTAAATGATCAATTATCGAGGATATGGCAATATATGTATGAGGGCGTAAATAGAGCTAATTACATGATTGAAAATAAGGACAAAATGGATTTTTCAAGAAAAGATGAAATGTATGGAGAAGTACATTTCCTTAGAGCATTTTTCTATTTTGAACTTGTTAAAATTTATGGTGACGTTCCTCTTTTCACTAATGGAAGATTAACTGCCGGAGATTCTGGTACTCTATCAAGAGTTTCTAAATCAGAAGTTTATTCAGTAATTGAATCAGACTTGTTAAATGCGATTGCAGTTCTTCCAGCTAAGAAAAGTATGGACGGTAGAGCAACTTCTTTTACAGCTCATGCACTTCTTGGAAAAGTTTATTTATACCAAGATAAATTTGCAGAGGCTGCTAATATTTTAGAACCATTGGTTGGGCTATATACATTACCATCTGATCCTAGTAGTGTCTTTTTAGTTGACGGAGAAAATGGACCTGAATCTGTTTTTGAAATTCAACATTCAAAAGAATCTAATGGATGGAACTGGGGATGGATGCCTCAAGGTACAGAAGGAAATTTTTCTGTAATTCACCATGGAATTAGAGGTTATAATGGACCTGTTTATTCTTCAGGATGGAGCTTTAATGTTCCTACTCAAGATTTAGTAGATGCTTACGATTCTGGAGACAAAAGAAAAAATGCATCAGTTCTTGATATAGTTTCTTGGGCAGATGCAAATGGAGCTCAGTACAACGAAGGTTATGAGCATACTGGTTATTTCAATAACAAGTATATTCCTAGAGCTGGTTATTCTAAAAATACAACAGAACTTAATTATGAGAATAATTTCAGATACATAAGATATGCTGATGTTCTTTTAATGGCTGCTGAAGCTAATAATAGAGGAGGAATTAGTGATTCCAAAGCTGTAAACTATCTTAATCAAGTTAGAAGCAGAGCAGGGGTTTCTTCAATTAATGAATCTGGAACTTCTTTAACACAAGCAATATGGGACGAAAGAAGATTGGAGTTTGCAGGTGAAGGACATAGATTTTTTGATTTAGTTCGTACTGGTCAAGCTGGTAATGAGATTTCAGGTTTTGTAGTTGGTAAGCATGAAGTATTTCCAATACCACAAACTGAAATTGATATCTCTGGTTTAACTCAAAATGCAGGTTATTAATTAATAAATATGAATATGAAAAATATATATAAAATTTTTGGTTCGTTATTTGTCATTTTTCTTTTAATAGGATGTGATGAAAATTTTAGTGATACTAATGAGTTTGCTAAAAATGTAGCACCGCCTAGTAATGTATCTGCATCTTTTGATATTACGCAGGACAACACAGGTTTAGTTACAATTACACCTTTTGGTGAGCAAGCAGTTAGCTTTGTTCTTGATTATGGTGATGGATCACCTGTTTCTTCTTCCATTAAAAGTGGAGGAAGTGTTCAGCATACTTTTAAAGAAGGTAATCATACAATTAAAGTAACTGCGACAGGGTTAAATAATTTAACAGCAACTGCTGATGTATCTTTAGTTGTATCATTTAATGCTCCTGAAAACTTACAGGTTACAATTGAAAATGATACTGCTAAATCAAAACAAGTTAATGTTACTGCAACAGCTGATTGGGCAACAGTATTTGATTTCATTTCAGGTGAAACAGGTGCAGATCCGGTTACTGTTAATATTGGTGAAACAGCTTCTTTTACATATAAAGAAGCAGGAACATACTCTGTTAAGGTAGTTGCTAGAGGTGCTGCTATTGCCACTACTGAATGGGCGATGGATTTTGAAGTTACTGCTATTTTAGCTCCAACAGTTTCAGCTCCTACTCCGCCAAGTAGACCATCTAATACAGTTGTTTCTGTATTTAGTGATGCATATACGTCAGTTGCTGATGTTAATATGAATCCTGATTGGGGTCAAATGTGGCAAGGAAGTGGTTATGCTGAATTGGATTTAAATGGTGATAAGATCACACATTATTCTAAAATCAGCTACCAAGGAGTGCAATATGCAAAGACGGATATTTCTAGTATGGAATATCTTCATATTGATGCATGGACAGCTGATCTAAATCAATTAAAAACGTTTTTAATTAGAGAACCTGGTGACGCAAATCCAAGAGAAGTTGCTGTTTCTAAAGAACTTACAAAGGATAACTGGACAAGTCTAGATATTCCTTTAACTGAATGGACTAGCCAAGGAATTACTCTTGAAGATTTATTTCAATTTAAATTTGAAGGGGTTGATCAATGGGCTCAAGCAGATGTATTTTTAGATAATATATATTTCTGGAAAGCAAATTCTGTTGGTCTTCCGATTAATTTTGATAAAGAAGAGCCTTTCAAAGGTGTCGGTGGAGCTTCATTTGAATTATCTAAAGATCCAGAAGATTCTTCAAATAATACTGGAAAAGTCACTAATGGAGGTCAAGATTGGGAAACTGCAGAGTTAATGTTAGATGAACCTATTAAAGTTGTATCGGGCGCTGATAATAAATATTCTATTAGAATATATAATCCTACTGCAGATACTCATGAACTTATGATGAAACTTGAACAAAGTGGAGACAATGAGTTTATTGAATTAAAACAAAACTTTTCTGCTCAAGGATGGAATAATTTAACTTTTGATTTTTCAACTGTTACAGCACAAGCATGGCCAAATCCTGGTGCTGCATGGGATGGAACAGCAGATTTCAAAAAACTTGTATTCTTTATTGATGGTGGTAAAAAAGATACTGGAACATACCATATCGATGACATCATTAAAGGCGAACCAGTAGTTTCTAATCAAGCATTATTTGATGACTTTGAAGGAAATGGAACTATTGCGTGGGTTGAGGATGCAGCTGGTAAATCAGTTGTTGATAATCCAAATGGATCTGGAAAAGTATTAAAATATGAAGATACTGGAGGTCAGTATGCTAACATAAGATTTGATTTAGCAGCTGATCATTCTAAAAAGTTTGATTTAACAACTAATAATATCTTCACATTTAAGATATATATTCCATCAAGTGGTGTAACAGGATCTGCTCCTAACCAAATTGAGGTTAAGCTACAAGATGGATCTAAATCTGCACCATGGGAAGGACAGCATGGTATTATTACTCCTCTAGAACTTGATAAATGGCAAAGTGTTTTAGTTGACTTTTCTGAAAAAGCAGCTTCTACTGAGTTTAGTAGAATTGTTTTTCAAGTAAATGGAGAAAACAATAATGATAATGTAACTGCTTATGTTGATGATTTCTATTATGAAGTTCCTCAAGCTCATGATGATTTTGAAGGTAATGGAAATATTCCTGCTTGGGCAGAAGATGCTGCGGGAATGTCAACAGTTGATAACCCATATAAGGAATCAATTAATAAGACAAATAAAGTAATGAAATATGAAGATACAGGAGGTCAGTATGCTAATGTTAGATTTGATTTAGATGCTGCAAAAACTGTAAAGTTTGATTTATCTAATGCAAATAAAGTTACAGTTGATGTATATGTTCCATCAAGTTCAATTACTGGAAGCCAAGACAATAAGCTTTGGGTTAAATTGCAGGATGGATCTAAATCTGCTCCCTGGGAAGGTCAGGTTACTAAAGAAAAAGCTATTGAGTTAGATAAATGGCAAAGACTTGAGTTTGACTTTTCAGATCAAAAAGATCAAACTGCTTTTAGTAGATTATTACTCCAATTTAATGGAGAGAACAATAATGATCAAGTAACTGCATATATTGATAATATATTTATTCACAGATAAAATTTAAATTAATTAATTATGAAAAAATTTAATACACTTTTTAAACTTTTAATAGCTTCAATGACAGTTATTGTTTTTGTGAGCTGTGAAATTGATAGTTTTGCTGAAGAAGATCAGTATTCATTTGGTGATATCAATGCACCAACAAATGTTCAGATTTCAGCTAGTATTGTAGGTAAAAGTGCCGATGAACCTAACGGTGATGGATCTGGTGAAGTAAACTTTTCAGGTTCTGCAGATAACGCAATAACCTATAAGTTTGTTTATAATGGTGAAGAAACTTTGAGCCCTGATGGAAACATAAGTTATACATTTGCTAAGCTTGGGTTAAATACTTACACTGTTACAATAATTGCTATTGGAAAAGGAGGAACAACCTCTAGTACCGCTGTTAATGTTGATGTATTGGTCACTTACAGTCCACCAGCTGAGCTTATTGCACAGTTAACTACTGGAACATGGAGAATAGCTAGTGAAGAAGGAGGACATATGGGTGTAGGCCCTAATGAAGCTCCAGATCCATGGTGGTGGTCAGCAAATCCAGGTGATAAAGCATCTGCTGGTTTATACGATGATAGATATACTTTTAATGCAGATGGCACTTTTACATTTGATGCTGGTCCTGACTCAGAACTTTTTGGAAAGGTTATTCCACTTGAAAGAGATTTTGGTGGAGATAGAGGTCAAGTTTCCCCTGCTAATAATGAGTATGAAAACTATCCTGTGACTCAAGATGATGTAGATAAAATTTCAGGAACATGGTATATTACTGCACCTGGTGGAGTTGAGACATTAAACTTTACTGGATTAGGTCACGTTGGATTTTATATTGGATCACATTCGTTAGAAATTTTAGATAGATCTGATCCTCAGCAAATCAGATTAAAAAATTATTTTGCTGATGAAAATAATGCATGGTGGTGGAAAATTACTAATAAAGATTAATTAGTTTTTTACTAACAACAACTTATTTAAACTGGTTTTTTGTTTTTGTTTGAAAAGAGTTTTGAGGAGATTAATCTCTCCTCTGACTCTTTCTTAATATATTTTTAAATTAAATGTATAGATTATTAATAATACTATTAATTTTTTCATGTTCAGGAGAAGGCAACGCAGACGGTGGTGGAGTTGAGCCGCCTCCAACAAAAATTATTCCTTCCAATTTAGTTGTAAATATTGAAATCAGCGGGGCAAACAGTGACACACCGAGTGGAGATGGATCTGGTGTTGTAAAGTTTACTGCAACTGCAACTGATGCTGTTAATTATAGTTTTAGATTTGGTACTGGAGAATCTATTGAATCTTCTGCTGGATCTGTTGAATACACTTATACAGATGTAGGAACCAAGAATTATAATATTAATGTATTAGCATATTCATCAACAGGTGATTTTATTAGCTCTTCAAAAACAATTACTGTCTATGTTAGACCTGAATCAGACGCTGATATTCTTCAGATTTTAAGTGGTGGTAGCGAAAAAACATGGAAAATTAATGCAGCTTACGATTCTCATTTTTCATTGGGGTCAAAGGATCATAAATATCCCTCATGGTGGGAATCATATGCTTTTCAAAAATCAAATTCCGGTTTTTATGATGACGAATATACGTTTAAGCAAGATGGAACCTATATGCATAAAACAAATGGTGATGTATTTGGAAAAGCTAAATACTTAAATCAAACATTTGGTTCAACTGGACAGAATGCAAATTCAGATGGTGAAATTGAAAAATTTACACTTTCAAATTATGAAGATTCTTTTTATGTAACTAAAGAGAACGATGAGAAAAAAATCATATTCACTAACAATTCATTTGTTGGATTTTATGTTGGAGAGCATGAATACACACTTGAATGTGATAGTGAAAATAACATTCTTCTAAGATCAGTTGATTCTGATAATAATGCCTGGTATATTTGGCTTACTGACCAAGAAGTTTCAACTACTCCATCAAAAGATATGTTTACTAATTTAGTTTGGGCTGATGAGTTTGATTATAACGGAAAGTTAGATTCTAATAAATGGAATTACGAAGTAAGAAACCAATGGTATAATGAAGAGTCACAAGCAACAACAGATCGATTAGAAAATGTTAAGGTAGAAAATGGAGTTCTAAAAATTACTGCTAAGAAAGAGAGTTATGGAGGAAAAAACTACACTTCAGGAAGAGTTAGAACATATCAAAAATTAGACTTTACATACGGAAGAGTTGATATAAAAGCTAAAATGCCAAGTAAGGCTGGAACTTGGCCTGCATTATGGATGTTGGGATCAAATTATGACAGTATAGATTGGCCAAAATGTGGTGAAATGGATATTTTAGAACATGCAGGCAATAGACTAAATCAAGTTCAATCTACTGTTCATCACCCTGATAATTATGGTGGAGGAGATAGTAATACTACTTATGATTATAATGATGTGTCATCAAATTTCCATGTCTATTCAATAGTTTGGACAGAACAGGGAATTACTTTTTTTGTTGATGACAAGCCTTTTCATATTGTTGGGAATGCATGTGCATTACCTTTCAATTGGGATTTTTATATCATTTTAAATGTAGCTATGGGTGGTACTTATGGAGGATCTATAGATCCAAATTTTGACTTTGACACAATGGAAGTAGATTATGTTAGAGTTTATCAAAAATAATATTATGAGAAAGTATATAGTTTTTTTAAGTTTTTTATTAATCAATATTTCATGTAATAATGAAAGTACTGGATTAAGTGAATCTGAAATAAATAAAAAAGTAAGTGAATTAGTTGATCTAATGAATCTTGATGAAAAAGTTGGTCAAATGACACAAATTGATCAAAGATTCCTTGATACGATTACAGATATTTCAACATATTCAATTGGTTCTTTATTGAGCGGAGGAGGGTCACATCCAAGTGTAAATGAGCCTCAAGCTTGGCTTGATATGTATAATAAATATCAATCAGAATCTTTAAAATCAAGATTACAAATTCCTTTGATTTATGGGATTGATGCAGTACATGGCCATAATAATGTTTATGGCGCAACAATATTTCCTCAAAATATTGGTTTAGGAGCAACTAATAATCCTGAATTAGTTTATAAAATATCAGAAGCTACGTCATTAGAAGTTGCTGCAACTGGAATTGATTGGACTTTTTCTCCATGCTTATCATCACCTGAAGATTATAGATGGGGTAGAACTTATGAAGGTTTTTCAAGTGATCCCTCCTTAGTTAAAATATTAGGTGAGGCATCTGTTAATGGATATCAAAATGCAAAAACTAATTCTGGAAAAAATGTTGTTGCTTGTGCAAAACATTTTATAGGAGATGGAAATACTGAATTTGGTACTGGAATGAACGGTTTAGTTGACAGAGGAAATACTGTTTTATCAGTTGAACAATTAAAAGAAAAATTACTACCTAAATATCAAGCTGCTATTGATGCTGACGTCCAAACAATAATGGCCTCCTACAATAGTTGGAATGGTGTTAAATGTCATGGAAGTAAAGAATTATTAACAGATATATTAAAAGTTGAAATGGGTTTTGAAGGTTTTGTGATTTCTGATTGGCAAGGAATAGACGAAATCCCAGGAGATTATAAATCTGATATTATTACATCAATTAATGCTGGAATTGATATGGTTATGGTTTCAGGTCAAGGACAACCTTATAAAAAATTTATGAGATTATTAAAAGAAAGTGTTGAAGAGGGTTCCATTCCAACATCCAGAATTGATGATGCAGTAACACGAATTTTAAAAGTTAAGTTAAGAAATGGTTTATTTGATAATCCTCTCGTTCAAAATGATGCCTTAGAATTAATAGGGTCTGAAACCCACAGAAGTATAGCTAGACAGGCCGTTAGAGAGAGTTTAGTTGTTTTAAAAAATCAAGATATTGTTCCAATATCTAAAGAAGTTAATAAAATTATTGTTGCTGGTAGAGGTGCTGATAATCTTGGAATGCAATGTGGTGGCTGGACAATAAATTGGCAAGGTGGCCAAGGTGATATTACAGTTGGAACGACAATATTAGATGGTATAAAAAAATCTGTTTCAGAAGATACGGATGTTATTTATTCAAAAGACGGATTAGACTTAAATAGTTCTGATGGTGATTTAGCTATTGTTGTTATCGGGGAAGATCCTTACACGGAATTCTTTGGAGATAAAGAAAATCTTGATTTAATGGAAGAAGATTTAAATACTATAAAAAATTTAAAAGATAAAGGTTATAAAGTTTTAGTTTTGTTAATCTCTGGAAGACCTATGAATATTGCTGATCATATTGATAATTGGGATGGATTTGCTGCTTTATGGCTTCCTGGGACTGAGGGAGATGGAGTTTCTGATATATTATTTGGTGATTTTCAACCAACTGGAAAACTTTCCTATCCCTGGCCTGTAAACACTGAAGAAGGAGCAAATGCTTTGGTTAGTGATTTATTATTTGATATTGGATTTGGTCTATAAACTATGTTAAAGAATTTTTTATTCTACTTATTATTATTTTTTACATCTGTTAGTTTTTCTCAAAATTTAAAAACAGAAGGAAAAAAAATAGTTGATGGCAATGGTAATGAAGTACTTTTAAGAGGCTATGCACCTGGAGGATGGCTATTAATAGAGGGTTATATGATGCATGAAACTGACGGAAGTATTGGAGCTCAGCATCAGATTAAGTCTAATTTAGTTAGTTTGATGGGGGCAGAAAAAACTGAAGAATTTTTTAAGAAATGGAGAGAAAATCATTTTACCAAAAGAGATGTTGACTCATTAGCATCATGGGGATTCAATAGTATCCGAGTTCCATTACATTATAATCTATTTACATTACCAATACAAGAAGAACCAACAGCAGGCGAAAACACTTGGTTAGAAGAGGGTTTTTCAATTGTTGATAACGTTCTTGATTGGGCAAAACCTCATAATATGTATGTTATACTAGATCTTCATGCAGCACCTGGAGGACAAGGTAGAAATACAGATATTTCAGATTATGATCCCAATAAACCATCACTCTGGGAAAGTGAGCAAAATAAAAGTAAAACAGTTGCTTTGTGGAGAAAAATTGCAGAAAGATATAAAGACAATGAATGGATTGGAGGATATGATTTATTAAATGAAACAAATTGGGATCTTCCAGAAGGAAAAGATTTAAAAGATTTATTTGTTAGAATTACAAATGCAATTAGAGAAGTTGATGATAAACACATTATAATTATTGAAGGGAATGATTATGCAAATAATTTTACTGGATTACTTCCTCCATGGGATGATAATATGGCATACAGTTTTCATAAATATTGGAATTCAACTAATGAGGATGATTTAAATTGGATTCTTCCAATAAGAGAACAGTATGATGTGCCACTTTGGATGGGAGAATCAGGTGAGAATTCTAACACATGGTATACAGATGCTGTTTCATTATTTGAAAATAATAATGTTGGTTGGGCTTGGTGGGCTATGAAAAAAATAGGAAGTGTAAATAGTCCGTATAGAATTGTTGTAAATGATGGTTACCAAAAAATTCTTAATTATTGGAAAGATGAGGGAGATAAACCTACTGAGCAAGAAGCTTATGATGCAATGATGAAATTAGCTGATAATGCATTGTCAGAAAATTGTCTTTATAGAAAGGGTATTTCAGACGCTCTTCTAAGGCAGCCTCACACTAATGCTACATTACCTTTTAAAGAAAGGCAAGTAATACCAGGTGTCGTCTATTTATCAGATTATGATTTAGGTAAAAATAATTATGCTTATTATGACAAAGATGTTGCAACCTATCATCAGTCTTCAGGTTCATTTGTAGCTTGGAATCGAGGATGGAGATATAGAAATGATGGTGTTGATATTGAAGATAACAATGATAATACTAATAGTAATGGATACCACCTTGGTTTTGTTGATAAGGGAGAGTGGACAAAATATTCTGTAAAAATAAATTCCTCTGGAATATATAGAGTTAGAGTTAGGCATGCATCTGAACAAACAGGAGGACAGTTATATTTGTCATTAAATGATCAAAATGCAACTCCAATTTTAACTACAAATTCATCTGGAAGTTGGTTCTCTTTCATAAACACTGCTATTGATGGAGTTATTTTAGAAGAGGGAGAGCACTCACTAAAAGTACATTTTAACAGTGCTGTACCTGTTAATATTATTAGTTTGCAATTTGAAAAAACAGGTGAAATATCTTCAGCTCCGTTTAATTCAATTAGTGGAAAAACTGGATCTGATGAAAAATCTATAGAAGTATTTCTAAATCAAGAAATATTATCCTCTTCTATTAGTGGGAGTTTAGATAAATTTACTGTTAATGTCAACGGTGAAGATAAAAATATTAGTTCAGTTACTGTATCCCAATCTAAATCAAAAACATTAATCCTAAATTTAGTAGATAATTTATTGTATACAGATGAAATCAAAGTTTCTTATTCTGGTGATTTAATTAAATCAAAGAATAGCAAGACTTTAAATTCTTTTAATAATCTTGAAGTTGTTAATGATTTGGATCCGCGTTTTGTAGTTCCAGGAAAAGTTCAAGTTGAAGATTTTATAAGAATGTTTGGACTAGGAACTGAAGACACTACTGATGAAGGTGGAGGATCAAACATTGGTTATACTGATACAGGTGATTATGCTGATTATAAAATTTTCACTAACTCTTCATCAAAATATACTGTTGATTTTAGAGTAGCATCTGAATCAAATGGTGGTAAGATTTCACTTTCTTTAGTTGAAGAAAATTCCTCAAGAGAATATGTAGTTTTGTCTGAAGTTGATTTTCCTTCAACAGGTGGATGGCAAGAGTGGACAACCATTACAGCCAATTTAGAAAACAATATGCCCAAAGGAATATTTAATTTAAGGTTAAAGGTTTTAGATGGTGGATTTAATATGAACTGGATGAACTTTAGAGATATTGATTCAGATTTAGATGGAGTTGGAGACTCAACTGACCAATGTCCAAATACTCCTACAGGATCTAAGGTTGATGTTAATGGATGTAAGATTTTTGAACTTCCTGTTAAAAATTACAAGGTTGAGGTTGCTAGCGCAACATGTATAGGCAATAGTGATGGTGTGATTGACTTGAGTGTTGAGGATGCTTCTTTTGATTATACTGTAACAATAACAGGTAAGGACAATGTAACAATAACAGGAACAAATAAAACTGGTTCAGTCACTGGCCTTGCTAAAGGCACTTATGAAGTTTGCTTTACAGTGGATGGACAGACAAATTACGAGCAGTGTTTTGAAGTTGTAGTAGGGGA
>ERZ802830.1815-NODE-1815-length-19981-cov-33.4129_pt1 | contig 19981 bp, 24 predicted proteins | sample MGYA00345654_ERZ802830 | MGnify/ENA primary metagenome ERZ802830 (study PRJEB30503, sample SAMEA104212375) | marine metagenome | biome: Westerlies Biome; feature: [SRF] surface water layer (ENVO:00010504) within the epipelagic zone...; material: water...
TAAAATATGTTTTGGGAAACAAAAAAATTAAAAGATATGACATCAAGTGAGTGGGAGTCATTATGTGATAAATGTGGTAAATGTTGTGTGATAAAACTGGAAGATTTTGACACTCAGGATATTTATTATACAAATGTATCATGCAAATTGTTATGTGAAAAAACTGCATTATGCAAAGACTATATTAATAGAAAATCAATAGTACCAGATTGTACAGTTTTATCTTCAGAAAATTTAAAAAACCTGAAATGGATGCCTGAAACATGCGCATACAAGCTTATCGATCAAGGAAAAAAATTACCGAAATGGCATCCTCTTATATCTGGAAATGAAGATGAAATCGTAAAGAGTGGAAATAGTGTAAAAAATAGAGTAACTAATGAAAAAAATATAAAAGTTAAAAACTTACCTGATTATATTTATGATTGGTAAAAATTATAGGTACAAATATGTCAAAGAATATGTGGATTTTAGCGGCACTAATTTCTGTTTTAGTTATAGCTTCGATTTATCGAGAGCAATCAGGTATGAAAATGCCAGATCATTTAAATTGTAAAGAATCAATGTTACAACAAATGTTTTCAGATCAATGTACACCAAGGTCAGGATTAAAGAAAACACAATAAACAATCTAATATAGAGTTCCTAATAAATGAAAATTGCAATAATTGGTTCTGGTATATCGGGGCTTTCTTCGGCTTTACTTTTGTCACAAAAACATAATATTACTTTATTTGAAATTGACAAAAGATTTGGAGGCCATGCAAACACCGTTGATATAACACATAAACAAAATTTAATTTCAGTTGATACAGGCTTTATTGTTTATAACAAGTTAAACTATCCTAATTTAATAGGTTTTTTTGATTTTTTGAAAATAGAAACAATAAATTCCGATATGTCCTTTGCTGTTTCAGCAAGGGATGGACAATTAGAGTATTCTGGATCTATGACAGGAATATTTGCTCAGAAAAGAAATTTATTTAATATTAAATTTTATAAAATGCTTAAAGATATTATTGTTTTTTTTATTTTTGGTTACAAATATGCTTTTCAAGTTAAGGAAAATGAAAGTTTAGGTGAATACGTAAAAAGGTGTAAGTTTAGTGAAGAGTTTGTAAATGATCATCTTATCCCAATGTCTTCTGCTATATGGTCTTGCCCAGAAAAGGAAATATTAAATTTTCCTGCGAAAACTCTACTTACTTTTTTTAAAAATCATCAGTTAATCAATTTTATATTTCGACCAAAATGGAGGACAGTTAGGGGTGGCTCAAGACAATATGTTAATAAAGTTGTAGAACAAATCAAAAAGAATAAAAAAAATAAATTTGTCTTAAATTCAAAAATAAAATCTATTTTTTCTAAAAATAACAAAATTGAAATCAACTTTGAAAAAAACACTGAAATATTTGACAAAGTTATTATGGCAACACATCCAGATCAAACGATAAAATTAATTAAAAACTTAGATAAAAAATCAACTGATATTTTAAGTAAATTTAAATATCAAAAAAATACAGTTTACTTACATTCCGATAAGAACTTGATGCCTAAAAATAAAAAAACATGGTCTAGTTGGAATTATATATCTAGTAAAAAAGAAGAAAAATCGTCAGTGACATATTGGATGAATTTACTTCAAAAGATTAATAATTCTCTAAATGTATTTGTTAGTTTAAACCCATATATAATCCCATCAAAATCTTTGACTTACAAAAAAATTATTTATGAACACCCTATTTTTAATTCTAAAACTAATGAAGCTCAAAGTAAAATGATTGAAATACAGGGAAAAAATAATATTTTTTATGCAGGGGCTTGGTTAAAATATGGTTTTCATGAAGATGGTATTGCGTCTGCAGTCAATATAAGTAAGACCCTTAATGTTGCAGTACCCTGGGAACAAAGAAATTGAGTTTATTTAATGATATTAAATACAGGTAGTATTAAATTTTATAATGGATTTATTCATCATTCAAGAAAAGATGGCAAAGAACATTTTTTTAAAAATAAAATGAATGCAATTTTTATAGAATTAAGAAATGACAAATGTAAAAAGACATATAAGTACCCAACTTTATTTTCTATAAATAAGTTTAATTTATTAGCCTGGTATTCATCAAATCATGGAGATCAATTAAATCACTCAGAAAATCAAAATTTGTATCAATTTATTTTATATTTAATTCAAAAATCTGGTGCTAATGAAAATAAAGTTCGTAATATTAAATTATTAACATTCCCCAAAGTACTTGGTTGGGGATTTAATCCTTTATCTATTTATTTTTGTTATGATACCAAAGGGTCATTATTACATTCTGTTTTTGAAGTAAGAAACACGTTTGGAGACATACATCATTACGTATTAAAAAATCTAAATAAAAATAATGTGGTCCAAAAAACTGTAAAAAAACTTTTCGTATCTCCTTTTTATCCCCAAAAAGGTTACTATCATCTATATGCAAATCAATTAAATGATAAGATATTAACATCTGTAGATTACATAATTAATGAAAAAAAAGTTTTTTCTGCTTCCATGGATTTAAAGGAAATAAAATTTAATAATTTTAATATTGTAATAGCTTTTATGAAACTTTATTTGTTTCCTGGCAAAATTTGGATAAATATTCATTTACAAGCTTTTTTTCTTTGGTTAAAAAAAATCAGGCTTTATAAGATCCCTTCTAGTCAAAAAGTTAAACATTCATTCGGCATCAAAATATCAAAAGATTAACAAATTTATTTTTATTTATAAAAGGAAATCAATATTAAATGAAATTTTGGAATAAATTATTTTTAAATGGAGTAAAAAAATTTCCTTATGGATCTATTTCTATAGAATGGCCAAATGGAATTACGAATAAAATAGATGCTGACAAGTATGGTCCCCATGCACATTTAAAAATAGCTGATAATAATGTTATAAAAGAAATTATTCATGGTGGGTCAGTAAAATTTGCTGAACTATATATGGACAAAAGAATATCATCTAAAAATTTGACTTCACTTATGCATTATTGTGCCCTAAATAATGATCAAGCTGAAGAAACATTTAAAATTTCTTTTTTAAAATATCTTCATAATAAATTTTTACATTTCAAAAATAGAAATACTAAAATCCAAGCAAAGAAAAATATCTCATATCATTATGATTTAGGTAATCAATTTTATAAATATTGGTTAGATAAATCTATGACTTACTCTTCTGCAATATTTTCTAATCAATATGATAAACTCGAACTTGCTCAAAAAAATAAATATAAAAAACTAGCTGAGTTATCAAATATAAAAAATGGAGATACAATATTAGAAATTGGATGTGGATGGGGCGGTTTTTCTGAATTTTTAGGAAATAATTATAATTGCAAAATAACTGCTATAACAATTTCCAAAGAGCAATTTAATTTTGCAAAAAAAAGAATTGAAGAAGCCAATTTATCAAAAAAAGTAACAGTTTTATTCTGTGATTATCGTAACATTGAAGGTAAGTTTGATAAAATTGTATCCATAGAAATGTTTGAAGCAGTAGGTAAGGATTACTGGAATGTTTTTTTTGATAAAATTAAAAGTATATTAAAACCTAATGGTAATATTGGGCTTCAACTAATTACAATCGACGATAAAATTTATAATGTTTATGAAAAAAATCCAGATTTTATTCAAAAATATATTTTTCCTGGTGGAATGTTACCCTCATTCAAAATACTTGAAAATATTTTAAGTAATAACTCATTATATATAGAGAGCGTGAATAGTTATGCTAATGACTATGCAAAAACTTTAAGTTTGTGGAAACAAGAATTTAATAAAAATTGGGAAAATATTGAAAAACTTGGTTTTGATGAAACGTTCAATCGAATGTGGAATTATTATCTTTCATATTGTGAAGGTGGGTTTCTTTCAAAAAATATAGACCTAAAACAAATTAATTTAAAATTTAATTAATTTTTAATTTTAAACATTCGCAAACTAATTTTATATAAAAAACCAAGAAAAGGTAATTTTATAAATATACCATTTAAAGAATCCCAATAATCTAGATGAGATATAACTTTACCTTCTTTATTAAGTGTTATATCGCTCATTCCCTCAATGGTTTGCGAAGCTTTAAATGCATAAAAAGTCATTTTCCATTTTAAAAAAATATGATCTTTATTTTGAGCATAATCTACAATGTCAAATTTTGGCTCTTCAACAGTATCAAACATGTGATAAAAAATATTTTTAAAATTATCTAAACCCTTAATATTATTAAATGGATCAATGAAAATTATATCCTTTACAACTAAATCATCGAATTTTTTTATGTTTTCTTTATTCAAATTAGAAAATAAATTTAGGTAATTATTTATATAATTTTTTTTCATATATTTATTTTTTAACAAACAAATTTTTTAATAAGTAGAGATGTCAACTTATCTGGTAACATGCTAAAGATTTTCATGAAAATTGAAAAATTAAGTGGGAACGAAATTTCAAATTTATTAGATTTCATCCGGTTGTAAATAATTTTGGCTGCATCATCTGCTTTCATTAATCCTGGCATATAAAAATCATTTTTAGCAGTCGCTGGTGTATCAACAAAGCCAGGACTACATACCTGTACTTTAACACCTTTTGAGTTTAAATCGTATCTAATTGATTGAGCAAATGATCTTAACGCTGCTTTGGTAGGTCCGTAGGCAGCTGCTTTTGGTAAACCAATCCAAGCTGATATACTTGACATTATAATTATATGACCCTTTTTGGTTGTAATCATTTTAGGTAAAAAAGCCTCATAACTATTTATAACTCCCAAGTAATTAATATTCAGATGTTGTTTATAATCTTCAATATTATTTTGACTTGCGTCTATTGGGTTATAAATTCCTGCATTTAGAAACAATAAATCGGCTGGACTATTTTTTTTGGCTATTGATTTTAATTTAGAAAAGTCTTGAACGTCACAAGCATAAATTTTTAAATAATCTTTTTTTTGAAAAAGACTGTTTTGCATTAATTTTAATTTTTCTAAATTACGACTTAAGCCAATTACTTTCCAATTATGCTTTATCAGTAACTTAGTTAATGCAGCACCTATCCCTTCACTAGCTCCTGTAATTACAGCAATATTTTGTTTCATTTTGAAGTTTTCTGTTTTATTAAAGAAATTTATTTAAATCTTACAACTTTGATAACGAACTATAACTGCCCCTCTTACTTTTGACTCTAATACTTTAATATTAACAGAAAATTTTCCTGCCATAATATTTTTACTTATTGGTAAATTACCTTCAACAATGTCATTGTTACCCAAATAAATAAAAATAACTCTTAGAGGTTTAGAAGGGTCAAAATATGGGTTTTCATTTATTGTGTCAGTGATATTACCTTCAGCTTTTACTTTTAAACTTCCTGATAATAAAATTAAAGTATTTTCAGGCGGCACAAAAGAATGTGTAGAAACAGCTAGCTCTTTATATTCAAAATTATTACAAATTTTATTTTTGCTCAATAATCTCAAGTTATTAATGATATCCTTTTCTTTGACTCCATTAGCTAAACTTGATGCAAGAATATTTTTTGCATCTCTACCAAAATCAGAATTATGACTATTAATATTTTGAGTGTTTAGGGCTAAATTAGCCTCTTTTAATTTAAGTCTTGTATCAGTCAATTTTCTTTCGAGTCCAATTTTTTTATTATTAAAATCATTAATGATTTTTTCATTTTCTTGAATAAGTATTAGTTTATCACTATTACCTAACCACCATCCACCAAGAAATGTAAATATTAAAACTAAAAGTTTGACACATAAATTAAAAACAAATCTTAATTGTTTTTGTCTATATTTATTTTGTGCTTGAAAATAATCCAAAATAAGACCTTGAATAAAAATTTTTTTTCTTTTTATATTTAATATTTAATAAATCAATACTTTTCTTAAAAATAAGGAACCTATAAAAAATTAAAAATTTAAAAAGTAAAAATCAAAGAGCTTGGCAAAGGATGCTTTCAGGAAGAAAGCTCGACATTTTATCTCCCTCACCTATTGATATTGAAATAGAAGACATAGCTTTAGGATTGTCTCGTGTTACAAGATGGAACGGTCAAACCACTGGTGAGCACGCTTATTCAGTTGCACAACATTCTATATTAGTTGAAGAAATATTTAATTTAGAATATCCAAATTTAAATAAAAAATGGAATTTAGCCGCCCTCTTACATGATGCACCTGAATATGTCATCGGTGATTTAATTACACCCTTTAAATATGCACTCAATAATAGCTATAGAACTGTCGAAGATAATTTAATGAAATCAATCTATATTCGATTTGGATTACCTGCAATTATTCCTAAAAGTATTGAAATTAAAATAAAAAGAATTGATAAGGCTGTTGCTTGGTTTGAAGCTATTGAGATCGCGGGATATAGTGAATGTGAAGCATTACAAATTTTAAAAAAACCAAGAATAAAACGTAAAAACAAAAATATGGTTACTTTAGCTCCTAATGATATTGCAAATAAATTTCTAAATAGATTTGAAGAGCTTAACTAAGAAATATATTAGTAACCTTCGTCGATTAATGGAAATGCACTTAAAGCACTTAATTTACCAAATGAATAATCTTTACTTAAATAAGTATCATCTAAATCAAAAATTGAATTAACACCTAACAACCTTAGAGCCGTTGAAATTTCTAATTCTAGTAATTCTAACATTCTTACTATTGCTTTTGATCCACCTGCTGCCGCAGCAAATCCTTGAAGCCTTCCTATTCCTACACAATCAGCTCCTAAAGCAATAGCTTTTACGACATCTGTACCTCTCATGATGCCACCGTCAAAAATAACTTTGGCATTATCCCCTATTGCTTCAGATATTTCTGGAAGTACATTTAAGCCACCTAAACCATAATCTAACTGTCTTCCACCATGATTAGAAACATAAACAACCTCGACGCCATGTTCAACTGCCAATAAAGCATCCTCTTTAGTAGCAATTCCTTTTATTATTATTGGTAAATGACAATAGGATTTAATTCTATCAATATCTTTCCAAGAAAATCTCATTTGATGTTCAAAACCACTTGCTGACTGTCGAGAGGTAGTTCTATATCTTTTAGCTAAATCTCTTTCTCTTCTTCCATATGCATCTAAGTCTACAGTTAAACATATTCCAGCATAATTATGGTCCATTGCATTCTTAATATTATCATCTACCCAATCTTTGTTCCCTCTAACATATAGTTGGAATAACTTAGGGTAATTAACACTTTTAGCAACCTCTTCCAATCCAGGCATGCATGTAGAACTAATCATATGCATTATACCAAATTCAGATGCAGCTAAAGTAGGAGCAGTACCTGCTCCATCGACAAAATCTTGCATTGAACCAATAGGTGCAAGAATAACAGGCATTTTAAGATTATGCCCAAATAGATCAACCGATAAATCTACGTTTTCAACATCCCTTAATACTCTAGGTCTAAAGGCAATATTATCCAGAGCAAACCTATTTCTTTTAAAAGTTGTTTCGGTTTCAGATGCTCCAATGAGATAATCCCAAGTTTCTTTAGGAAGTTTTTCTCTAGCCTTTTTAACAAATTCATGAAGTACTAAATATTCTTCTCCCTCGATTTTACTACCCAATTTTTTTTCAGTCATTTTATTCTCCAAGCCTTCAAATTGAACTATATAAAAATTAATCTTAAAAGCCATAAAAAACTTGCCTTAGCCAAAAAGCTAAGTTACACAACAATCATATGGTTTTGCGAGCGTGGCGGAATGGTAGACGCACTGGACTTAAAATCCAGAGTCCGATAAGGACGTGGGGGTTCAAGTCCCCCCGCTCGTACCATATAATTAATTTTATTGACCTTAATAAAGTACATAGGCCATTATATAAATGATTATTGCCCGTACAAGAAAAGATCTGAATAAAACTTTACAACGATTTTCTCAAAAGCCTGGCAAGCTAGCTTTAATACCCACTATGGGTAACTTGCATGATGGGCATTTATCATTAATAAGATTAGCTAAATTAAATGCTGTGAAAACAATTGCAACAATTTTTGTCAACCCACTTCAGTTTGGAAAAAACGAAGACTACTCCAAATATCCAAGAACAGAAAAAGTAGATATCCAAAAATTAACTAAAGAAAAATGTGATATTCTTTTTATCCCAATAGATAAAAATGAAGTATTTCCAGAAAATGAAAATTTGAAAAAAATTGAATCTGGGAAACTCGGAGATGAACTCTGTGGTAAAATAAGACCAGGTCATTTCAACGGTGTTTTAACAGTAGTTAATAAAATTTTTGAAATGATAAAACCTGATATTGCAATTTTTGGAGCAAAAGATTATCAACAACAAATTTTAATAAAACAAATGGCTGAAAATTTACACCCTTCTTTATCTTTATTAAAAGCTCCGATTATAAGATCTAAAAATGGTGTTGCCTTATCTTCAAGAAATAATTATTTATCTAAAAAAGAAATTAAACTAGCCTCAAACTTATTCAAATGTCTTGAAAAAAGTGTAAGATCTTATAAAAAAAATATTTTCTTATACGAAATTATAGAAAATGCAAAAAAATTCTTAATTTCTAAAAATCTTGACCCTGATTATTTTGAACTAAGAGACAGTAAACTTAATAGTATTAAAGATAATAATTTTAACGGAAAAAAAATTTTTTTAAGTTCAGTGAAAATAAATAATACCCGATTAATTGATAATATTGAATTTTAAATGTTTTTTTTTCCTTTTGCTGATGAAAACCCAACAACAAAAAAACCAATTGTAAGTTGGAGCGTTATTTTTATTTGTTCTATAATTTTTTTAAATTATACCTTTGAACAAGATTATATAAAAGAACAAATTTTTTTAAGCTTTGGTATGATACCAGCCATTTTATTTGGGAATTCTGAATTATCTACTACCTTAAAAGTTGTTCCAGCTTTTATTTCAATTATAACGTCTATGTTTTTACATGGTGGTTGGATGCATTTAATAGGTAATATGACCTATCTATATATATTTGGAGATAATATTGAAGAGAATTTAGGCAAAATAAAGTTTATTATATTTTATCTGTTAACTGGAGGATTTGCAGCGCTTTCACAGGCCTTATTAGATACTAATTCCATAACTCCTATGATTGGAGCTTCTGGAGCCATTGCTGGGGTCTTAGGTGCATATTTAGTTCTTTTTCCAAAAGCAAAAATTAAAGTTTTTTTCTGGTTTATTATTATTTTTAAAATATTTAAAATAAGAGCTTTTATAGTTCTTGGAGGATGGATTTTAATGCAGTTTTTAAGTTATAGTGGAGATGATTTAAATTCCGGAGGAGTAGCTTATGCTGCTCATATTGGAGGCTTCATTTCTGGGATTGTTTTAATTAATTTTATGAAGAATAAAACAGGAATAAAGCACAAACCATCAAGAAGCTCAGTACCTAACTCTAAATAAGTTTTAAAAAGATCTTTCATCAAATTCATTTTCTTCAACAATTTTACCTTTACCTCCTAGTATAATTATTGCTGACAAAACTGCTTTCGATGCTTCCTCAAGTAACTCTTCATTTTCTGATCTCAAAACTATTGAAGTGCCAAAATTCCCTGGTTTGAAATAAGGATAAGATCCAATTTTTATGGTTTTAAATTTTTTTTCAATTTTTTCCAAATCTTTTGCAATTAAACCTTCTCCAACATTACTAGAAACTGTTTTGGACTTAAGTTTTATTCCACCAATGAGATCATTTAAGATGGTATGAAACATTCCTTGCATAATTCTAGGAACACCAGCAAAAACAAATAAATTTTCAATTTTATAACCTGGTGCTGCTGAAACAGGATTATCAATTAAAATTGAATTAGAGGGAATTACAGCCATTTTTTGACGAGATTCATTAAACTCAACATTAGTACCTTCATAATGTATCTTTAATCTCCTCATAGCTTCAGGATCTTTAATTAGTTTTTGATTAAAGGCTTTTGCAACAGATTCTGTAGTAATATCGTCATGAGTAGGACCTATACCTCCACAAGAAAAAACATATGTGAATTTTTTTGTGAAATTTTTTATAGTTTCAATAATAGTTTCAGAATCATCAGAAATTATTCTCGCCTCAATTAACCTTACTCCAATATTATTTAATTCGGTTGCAATCCAATTAATATTGGTGTCTTTAGTCCTACCTGATAATATTTCATCACCTATTATTATAATACCTGCTGTTGAAACCATAAATAGTTGCCTTTAAAAAAATTAATATTGTACGTAAATAGTTATAATAATATATATAACATATAACTTAATATTTGGTCATAATGAATAATCAAATTGAAATACATAATAAAAATGCATTTAAAAAAATGCATAATGCAGGTGCTTTAGCTGCAGATGTATTAGATTATATTACCCAGTATGTGAAAAAAGGTGTTTCTACAGGACGATTAAATGATCTATGCCATGATTATATAATTAAAAATGACGCTGTACCTGCACCTCTTAATTATAGAGGATTTCCAAAATCCACATGTATCTCTGTGAATCATGTTGTTTGTCATGGCATACCTGGTGATAAAATTCTTGATGAAGGGGATATCTTAAATATTGATATTACCGTTATTCTAGACGGATGGTATGGAGACACTAGTAGGATGTATTTTGTAGGTGAACCCTCTAAAAAAGCAAAGTTTCTGACAAAGATCACATATGAATGTTTATGGTTAGGTATTGAAACTGTAAAACCAGGAAGTACAACTGGTGACATAGGTCATGCAATTCAAATGCATGCAGAAAAAAATGGTCTATCAGTAGTTAGAGATTTTACTGGGCATGGTTTAGGTAAGGTTTTTCACTCACCTCCAACAATTTTACATTATGGACAGCCAAATACTGGTGATACACTTGAAGAGGGAATGATATTTACAATAGAACCAATGATTAATTCAGGTAAATATGATGTTAAAATTTTGTCTGATGGGTGGACAGCTGTTACACGTGACAAAAGTTTATCTGCACAATTTGAGCATAGTATCGGGGTTACTGCTGATGGCTATGAGGTATTTACTATTTCTCCCAAAGGATATACACAACCTGAATATCCAATTTAACGATAAAAGCTTTTATAGAATGTTATTTTAATTTTTTTTCTAAAGTTTTTTTTATAGCTTTAGAGGTTTCTTTAATAACAGGTTTAGCCTTCTTATATGCTTTAAAAGCGACTTCTCCTGCCTTTTTTCTTGCTGTAGGATTAGTTGCTAAAATTTTGATCGCATTTTTTAAAATTGAACCAATAATCATAAAAATCTCATATTAAAATTAAAAAGAAAATATGTATATCTTAGTATATTTTTTAAGTATAAGGAAGTTGTATAAGATAATTTCTATTATTATTTTTGAATACAAATTACTTCACTAGGTTTTAATATGATTGAAAGATATTCAAGAAAAGAAATGGTTCAAATTTGGTCTCCTAAAGAAAAATTTAATATTTGGTTCCAAATAGAAGCGCATGCTTGTGACGCCCAAGCTGAATTAGGGGTTATACCAAAAGAAGCAGCCAAAGTAATTTGGAAAAAAGGTAAATTTGATATAGATAAAATTGATGAGATTGAAAAAACAACTAAACACGATGTAATTGCTTTTTTAACAAATTTGGCTGAATATGTTGGAGAGGATGCCAGATTTATACATCAAGGAATGACATCATCTGATGTCCTTGACACTACACTTTCAATACAATTAAAAAAAGCATCTGATATTTTGTTAAGAGATATCGATCAGTTGCTTGAAACGCTAAAAAAACGCTCTCTTGAGCACAAAAAAACTGTGACTATTGGGAGATCACATGCTATTCACGCTGAACCAGTTACTTTTGGCTTAAAGTTAGCCGGATATTATGCTGAGTTTAAAAGAAATAAAAAAAGATTACTCGATGCCAAAAAAGAAATAAGCACATGCGCAATTTCTGGTGCTGTAGGCACTTTTGCACACATTGATCCATATGTAGAAAATTATGTTTCACAAAAATTAGGATTAATTCCAGAAGAAGTTTCAACACAAATTATTCCAAGAGATAGACACGCAATGTTTTTTTCTACTCTTGGTGTAATAGCTTCGAGTGTTGAACGATTATCTACTGAAATTAGGCATCTCCAAAGAACAGAAGTAAGAGAAGCAGAAGAATATTTCTCTCAAGGTCAAAAAGGTTCAAGCGCTATGCCTCATAAAAGAAACCCTGTACTTACAGAAAATTTAACTGGACTTGCTAGATTAGTTAGATCTTGTGTAACACCAGCTTTAGAAAATGTAACATTGTGGCATGAACGAGATATTTCTCATTCGTCTGTTGAAAGAATGATAGCTCCAGATGCAACAATAACTTTAGATTTTGCACTTTACAGGTTAAATAACGTTATTCAAAACTTGCTTATATATCCTAATGCAATGCTATCTAATTTAGAAAAGTTGGGTGGTTTGGTTCATTCTCAGCAAGTATTATTAGCACTTACTCAAAAAGGTGCAAGTAGAGAAAATGCTTATGAAATGGTCCAGAGCAATGCCATGAAAGTTTGGGAAACTCCAGAGCATAAAAGAAAAAATGTTTATAAAGATTTACTTAAGAAGGATGCTAAAGTGTTAGAGTTTCTCAATGAACGGGAAATAGATGATTTATTTAATCTTGATCAACACTTTGTTCATGTAGACACAATCTTTGATAGAGTTTTTGGTAAAGAGGAATAATTTTATGTCCAAAAAGAAAATTTTATATGAAGGAAAAGCCAAGACCATACTTGAAGGCCCTACTCCAGATACAGTAATACAATATTTCAAAGATGATGCTACTGCAAATAATGCTGAAAAACACTCAATAATTAACGGAAAAGGAGTTTTAAATAATTCTATTTCAGATTTTTTAATGAATAGAATCAATGAGATTGGAATACCAACCCATTACATTAAAAAATTAAATATGAGGGAACAACTTGTAAGAAAAGTTGAAATTATTCCTGTTGAATTTGTTGTTAGAAACATTGCTGCTGGATCTATTGTAAAGAGATTAGGATTAAAAGAAGGTAGAGTTTTTTCCAGACCTCTAATAGAGCATTATTTAAAAAAAGACGAATTAGGTGACCCTCTAATTAATGAAGATCATATTATTAATTTTGAGTGGGGAACTCGTGATGAATTAGACGAAATGAATGAGTATGGACTTCGCATAAATGATTTTCTTAGGGGATTATTTTTGGGGATTGGTCTTAAACTTATAGACTTTAAAATCGAATTTGGTAGATATTATTCTGAAGATGGTAATTCTATATTATTATTAGCCGACGAGATAAGTCCTGATAATTGTAGATTATGGGATGTAAAAACTAACCACAAAATGGATAAAGATTTATTTCGTCAAGATATAGGCGGCTTAAAAGAGGCATATCAAGAAGTTGCAGACAGATTAGGAATTCTTCCTGAAAAGAAAAAATACTCAAATGCTAAGACAGAAATTGTTAAATAAAGAGGGTTTGAATGAAAGTTATAGTAAATATATCCCTTAAAGAAGGTGTGTTAGACCCAGAGGGACAAGCGATTAAAACCTCCTTATCAAACCTAGGTTTTGAAAATTTAAATGATGTACGCACTGGAAAACAAATTATTTTGAATTTTGTAAATTTAGAAGAGAATGAAGCTGTTTTAGAGGCTAAAAAAATGTGCGAGGATTTGTTAGTAAATACTGTTATTGAAAAATATAAAATTAATATTTTAAGGAATTGATAAGACAGTGCGCTCAGGGGTTACAATATTTCCAGGGTCAAATTGTGATAGAGACATAATTGTCGCTCTAAAAAATATCACAGGTAAAGCACCTATTAAAATGTGGCATAAAGATACAGAATTTCCAAATTTAGATCTAATTGTAATTCCTGGGGGGTTTAGCTTTGGTGATTATCTTAGATGTGGAGCTTTAGCTGCAAGATCTCCAGTGATTAAAAGTATAAAAAATCATATAAGTCGCGGAGGTGCTGTTCTTGGTATATGTAACGGATTTCAAATATTGATCGAAGCAGGAATACTTCCTGGTTCATTAATTAGGAATAAAAAACTACTTTTCACCTGTAGAGATACAATGTTAGAAATACAGGATACCAATATAAGTCCCTTTCTTTCTGGTTTAAAAAAAGAGCATCATTTAAATATACCTGTAGCTCATAACGAAGGTAATTTTTTTGCATCAGAAATACTCTTAAATGAATTGAAAAATGATGGAAGAATAGCTTTTAAATACATAAAAGAGGTAAATAATGATACTGATTATAATCCTAACGGTTCATCTAATGATATTGCAGGAATATTATCAAAAAATGGAAGAGTTTTAGGTATGATGCCTCACCCTGAGAGGGCCATTAACAATCTACATGGTGGAACAGACGGTTTGAAATTTCTTACCAAAAGTTTTGAACAAATAATTGGTTAAATTATGAAAATTTCAAATCAAACCCTTTACAATATAAATAAAAATGAATATCAAGCCCAGCAAGAAAGCAAACTTGAAGATGCTACGGAAATGGGATTAACAGAGGATGAATTCAATTTAATTTGTAATAAAATCAAAAAAATTCCAAATAAAACTGAGTTAGGTATTTTTTCGGCTATGTTTTCAGAACATTGTTCTTACAAAAGTTCAAAAAAATGGCTTAAAACTATGCCTACTAAAGCAAAGCACGTAATTCAGGGACCAGGTGAAAATGCTGGGGTCATCGATATTGGAGACAACTTAGCTGCTGTCTTTAAAATAGAATCTCATAACCATCCATCATTTATAGAGCCTTATCAAGGAGCTGCAACCGGTGTTGGGGGGATTTTAAGAGATGTTTTTACCATGGGTGCAAGACCTATTGCTTTATTAAATGCATTAAGATTTGGTTCTCCATCTGAACTCTTAACAAAACATCTTGTCTCAGGAGTAGTAAAAGGAATTGGAGGGTATGGAAATTGTATTGGTATTCCTACAGTTGGAGGAGAAACAAACTTTGATAAATCATATGATGGAAATATCTTAGTAAATGCAATGGCAGTTGGCCTCGCAAATAAAAATAGAATATTTTACTCCGCGGCAACTGGGGCCGGCAACCCTGTTATATATGTAGGAGCCAAAACTGGAAGAGATGGAATACATGGCGCCACGATGGCATCAACTGAATTTACAGATAATAGTTCTGAAAAAAGACCAACAGTTCAAGTAGGTGATCCTTTTACTGGAAAGTTGCTCTTAGAATCCTGTCTTGAATTAATGAGCACTGATGCTGTCTTATCTATTCAAGACATGGGAGCTGCTGGATTAACAAGTTCAAGTGTTGAAATGGCTTCAAAAGGATCATTGGGCATGTATTTAAATCTAGATTTGGTTCCTACAAGAGAGGATAAAATGACCAGTTACGAAATCATGCTCTCTGAAAGTCAAGAAAGAATGTTGATGATTTTAAAACCAGGTTCAGAAGAAAAGGCAAAATCAATTTTTGATAAATGGGATTTAGACTTTGCTGTTATAGGTGAAGTAACAAAAACAGGTAGACTAATTTTAGATAAAGATGGTTTTGAAGCATGTAACATTCCGATCAACCCCCTTGTGGAAGATGCTCCTGAGTATGATCGACCTTATGAAATTATTCAAAATAAAAATACTATTAAAATAAATGAATTAAATATCAACTATACAGTAGATGAAATTTTAGCCAAAATTTTTGAAAATCCTAATATATCAAGTAAAAGGTGGATTTGGGAACAGTATGATAGCTCTGTAATGGGTGATACAATTTCTTCAAATGGCAAAAGCGATGCTTCCATAGTTAAAATACATGGAACTGAAAATAGTAAAAGTCTTGGCAAAGGAATTGCCATGACAACTGATTGTACACCAAGGTATGTAAAATCAGACCCAATCAATGGTGGAATGCAAGCAGTATGTGAAGCAGCAAGAAATATTGCTGCCTCTGGAGCCAAACCTTTAGCAATTACAAATAATTTAAATTTTGGTAATCCTGAGAAAAAAAATATTATGGGTGAAATAGTAGGATCAATTAAAGGAATTTCTAAAGCTGCATCCTTTTTAAATACTCCAATTGTTTCTGGAAATGTTTCTCTTTATAATGAAACCAATGGGAAAGGGATTCTTCCAACACCAGTGATAGGTATGGTAGGTGTTATAGATGAGGTCGAAAATTGTTTAGAAATGAACGTAAAAGAAGACAATACTCTATTAGTTTTAGGTCAATCAGAAGATTTTACTGAAGGTTGGATTGGCTGTAGTGTTTATCAGGAAATAGAAAATAAGATAATTGACGCGGCTCCTCCTCCTGTTAATTTAGAAAAAGAAAAGAAAATCATCGACATATTATTACAATTACATACTAAAAACCTTTTGACAGCAGCACATGATATTTCTGATGGTGGTTTATTAACAGCGATCTGTGAAATGTTATTTAAAAATAATTTAGGTTTAAATCTCAACCTACCTAAATCGTTGTTAAAGATTGATAGTAAAGACCCTACACTTCACTCATGGTGTTTTGGTGAGGACCAAGGAAGAATTATAGTAGCTACCAATAAAATCGATAAAGTTAAATTTTGTTTAAAAGATAGTAATTTAGATTATTTTGTTCTTGGGAAGACTAATGCAAGCAATAACTTGAATTTAAATGATATTACTACTATATCTATTAAAAGTTTAAAAAACTCGTATGAAAGAACATTACCTTTAATAATGGGTAAAGATAAATAATTTTAGGTTTTAATATGGCTATGACAGCGGCTGAAATTGAAGAACTTATTCTTAAATCTTTTCCAGATGCAAAAGTTACTATTGATGACTTAAGAGGAGATGGGGATCATTATGCTGCTCAAATAGTCTCCGAACAATTTCGAGGATTAACGAGAGTTCAGCAGCATAAAATGGTTTATAGCGCTATGGACGGAAAAATGGGGAATGAGCTACATGCTTTAGCTTTAAATACATCAGCACCGAAAAATTAAAGGAGACCTATAATGGAACAAGATACAAAAGAAAAAATCGAAAACATAATAAATGATAATGAAGTATTATTATTTATGAAGGGTACCCCAGTGATGCCTCAATGTGGCTTTTCGGCTGCTGTAGTCGGTGTTTTAAGCCATATGGGTATAAAGTTTAATAGTGTAAATGTTCTTGAAGATCCTGAAATAAGAGAGGGAATAAAGGAGTTTTCAGACTGGCCAACTATACCACAACTTTATGTTAAAAAAGAATTTGTAGGTGGTTGTGATATAATTAGAGAAATGCATGAAAACGGGGAACTTACTGAATATTTCCAAGAAGCAGGAATAAACTCTTAATTAAAATAGTTATGAAACGCAATATAACATAGCGTTTTGTGAACAATTTTAACGTGAATAAAACTCGATAACTAGGTTAGTTTCCATTTGCACAGGATATGGAACATCATCAGGCATAGGTATTCTTACAAGTGAACCAGTAAACTTTGAATGATCAACTTCTACGTATTCAGGAACATCTCTTTCAGGTAACGTTGTAGCTTCAATAACAGCAGGAATACCTTTAGCCTTTTCTTTTAATGCAATGACTTCACCAACATTAATCATTCTTGAAGGAATGTTACATCTACTTCCATTAACCATGACATGACCATGATTTATTAATTGTCTACATGCAAAAACAGTTGGAGCCAATTTCATTCGGTATAAAATAGCGTCTAGTCTGCATTCTAGAATACCAATTAAATTAGCTCCTGTGTCACCTTTTTTTCTTACAGCAGCAGTGTAGTATTTTTTGAACTGTTTTTCACCTATATTACCATAATAACCTTTTAATTTCTGTTTTGCCATTAATTGAACGCCAAAATCTGTGGGCTTTTTTCTTCTCTGACCATGTTGACCTGGAGCGTATTCTCTATCATTTAAAGGAGATTTTGGTCTTCCCCATAAATTAACTCCTAATCTTCTGTCTATTTTATGTTTTGAACTTGTTCTTTTATGATCTGACTTAGGCATATTTTAAACCTTTTTATCTACTACTAAGAAAGTAGTTAATTATTCCAATCAGAAGTTAAAACTTCGGGATAAATAACACCACGTTATAATCCGCATTATCGGAACTGAGATTGAAAAATACTATTTAAATGTTAAAAGTCAAGTACGATTTGAACTTCCTGATAAGGATCTAATGATTCCATGAAGTGTCCTCAAATCCTGATGGGTCAGAGACGCTCTGTTAAATAAACTTCTTATGTTTCTTTTAACAACAGGCGCCATTTCTGGTGAGTGAAAAAAACCTGACTTACTAAGTAAAAAATCTAATTGTTGATAAAAATACTCTCTGTCGCCAACATTAGAGATTTCGGTGCTTTTTTTTAATTTTTTGTTTACTTTTATAGGTAAATTATCTTCTTTGAAATGAGACATCTTAACCTTATTCCATTCCCAACAAATTAATAATACTGCTTGAGATAAATTTAAAGATGAAAAGTTTTGGTTTAGTGGAATTGAAATTGTATAATCTGCTTGTACTACATCGTCATTTGATAAACCTGACTGTTCAGGACCAAATAGAAAACCTACTTGTCCACCATTAACAACATGATGAAAAGATTTATCTATTGCTTCAAATACATCTAAAGGTTTTGTGCCAATAACACGTTTTCTGGCAGTAGTAGCAAATAATAAAGAAATATCTTTAGTGGCTTCTTCTAAAGATTTAAAAACATTTATTTTGTTTAGTACGTCATCGGCTCCAGCTGAAATGGCATATGCAGAGCTGTTTGGCCAGCCATCTCTTGGTTCTATCAATCTAAGCTTTTCGATACCAAAATTTTTCATTGCTCGAGCTGTAGAACCTATATTTTCTCCAAGTTGTGGCTTAGACAAAATTATATTAGGAGTTAAATCAATCATATAAGGACATATATTTAATTTTTTCTCCATATCGTTTTATCTGCTCTATCTTCTAATACGATATCGAGTTTAAGTAATTTCTCTCTTATTTGATCTGCTTTAGAATAATCTTTGCTATCTTTGGCAGTTTTACGTTCTAGTATAAGTTCTTCAATTTCTTTTTCGGTCATATAGATTTCAAAACTTTGACTTTGATTCAATTCTTTTCGAAACTTAAACCATTCTTCAGTCGATTGAGATAAAATACCCAAAAGTTTACTAGAATTTTTTAATTTTTGAGCACACTCTTTACTTCCTTTATTCGCTTCATCAGTTAGATAATGAGCTCTGGCAAGAGCTTTAGGAGTATTTATATCATCACATAGATTAATAATAAGCTCCTCATCTGGCTTACCATTAACTTCAAAACCTTCAACAGCTCTGTAGAGTCTAGACAATGACTTTTTGGCTTCTTCCAAAGATTTTTTACTAAAGCTAAGGGGAGCTCTGTAATGAGCTTGTAATAGAGCATATCTAATAGCTTCACCGTCAAAATGAAAAAGAAGTTCATTAATCGTAGTAAAGTTTCCAAGTGACTTTGACATTTTTTCACCATCAGAAGTTACATAACCATTATGAAGCCAAAAATTAGCCATAACTTCTGAATCATTTGCACAACAAGATTGAGCAATTTCATTCTCATGGTGCGGGAAAATTAAATCTAAACCACCTGCGTGTATATCAAACTGCTCACCTAAATACTTTTTACTCATAGCAGAACATTCAATATGCCAACCCGGTCGTCCTCTTCCCCAAGGACTATCCCAACCTGGTAAATCCTCTGTAGAAGGTTTCCATAGAATGAAGTCTCCTGGTTTATCTTTATATTCTGCAATATCAACTCTTGAACCTGATATCATATCCTTGAGCGACCTTCCTGATAACATTCCATATTTTTTAAATTTTCCAACCGAAAAAAGAACATTTCCTGAAGAAACATAAGCAAACCGTTTTGAAATTAATATTTCAATCATCTCAATTATTTCATTAATGTGATCTGTAGCCC
>ERZ802830.1816-NODE-1816-length-19970-cov-7.59197_pt1 | contig 19970 bp, 21 predicted proteins | sample MGYA00345654_ERZ802830 | MGnify/ENA primary metagenome ERZ802830 (study PRJEB30503, sample SAMEA104212375) | marine metagenome | biome: Westerlies Biome; feature: [SRF] surface water layer (ENVO:00010504) within the epipelagic zone...; material: water...
CTATACGATTTGATACACAAAAAATGACTTATCAACTTTATTCATATTATCATTACAAAACATTTCTAAATTAAATTATTTTAGAGATTATAATAGCTTGTTAATTTGTACAATAACGTCTATTCTACTTCTTAAAATGTTTGTTGATAAACCTATTTTTATTGTTTACAAAATGTATATTAAAACTAATAAATACAAGCAATCAGTCTTTTGTTTTTTACATTGTTAACAACAGTTGTTTTATCAACATATCTATCAACAGAAAGTTAGTTAATTTTACAGCAAACGACAGTTATGAATATATCTATTGGAAACGATCACACAGGTACAGCCTATAAACGAGAGCTTCTGAGCTATCTCACCAGCAAAGGTCATACTGTCATAAACCATGGAACCAACGATGATAATAGTATGGATTATCCCGATACCATTCATCCAGTAGCAGAAGATGTTGCCAATCATAAATCAGACATAGGTATCATTATTTGTGGCAGTGGAAATGGTGCGAATATGACGGCAAACAAACATGAAAATGTTCGTTCTGCCCTGTGTTGGAATAAAGAAATCTCTTCTCTAGCGCGTCAACATAATGACGCAAATATCCTGAGTTTACCTGCACGATTTATTTCACTTGAGGAAGCAAAAGAAATAGTTGACCTTTTTCTATCCACTCCTTTTGAAGGTGGTCGTCATCAACGAAGAATAGACAAAATAAACAAATGAAAATCGTTTGGAAACTGTATGATTGGAATCAAATAGATACAGCTGTTTTATATGCCATACTGGCGTTGCGATTTGAGGTTTTTGTTGTTGAGCAAGATTGTATTTATCAAGATATCGATGGTAAGGATGCTAAAGCAAATCATTTGTTAGGTTATGAAAATGATCAGCTTATCGCTTACAGTAGGCTTTTTAAACCAGGAGATTATTTTGAAGAATACTCATTTGGCCGAGCTGTGATCAAACAAACACATCGTGGGTTGGGTTTAGGTGATGAGCTTGTACAGCAATCAATTCAAGCACTAGGCCTAGAAAAAGAGATCAAAATTTCTGCTCAATACCACCTAGAAAAACTATATCAAAAGCATGGCTTTGTATCACAAGGAGACACATATTTAGAAGATGGGATCCCTCATATTGCTATGTATCGGAATTTTTCCAGTACGTAAGTAAATGGGTAAAAGCAGCATAAATTTCTTGGCTGCTTTTAACTTTTTTATCATTATAAATAAAATATCCGATACCACAAAAAGAAGGTCCCAGTAATTGTTGTTGCAATCGAAAGGATTCACGCATTCTGCGTTTGATTAAGTTTCTTGTAACAGCAGAATGATGTAGTCGTTTGGGAGCAGAAAAACCTATTTTAAACTCCTTTTTTTCATGGATATATTTTAAGGTTATCCCTCCAAAGGACAATGATTTTCCAGATGCAAACAACTGTTGAAGCTGCGTGTCATTTGTGATGCGAAGTTGTTTTGGAAAGGAGTACATTACTCAGAGATTCGTGTAAGTGTTTGAGCGAAACATGGCGTTTTACATATTGTTACCACCTATTCGTTTTTGTGTTTTAAAAGTTTCAAAATTTATATTTCCAAGATATTCTTCAATCCTGTCCATAGACAAATGCATATCCTCAAGGTATAAAACAAATTCTCTTTTGGCAGGACTCATATATATTTTACACTCTTTAGAATAATTGATCTTAGTTGTTTCTTTAGTGCTTTATCAGAAACCAAATCAACTTTTAACCCTAATTCTTTTTCAAGTAGGTGTTGAATATCAAAAAACACCCAACCCAAAGGTTCATTTGGAGAAATTAGAATATCTATATCAGAATTTTCGTGTTGTTCGTCACGAGAGAAAGAACCAAAATATCCAATCTTACTGACATTATATTTCTCAGAAAGAAATGGCTTTAATGATTTTAATTTGGTCTCTATTTTTTTAATTGAAGACACACTCATAGTTGCAAAGCTAAAAATTAATTCACACAGCCGATAAGTAATTGATTGATACCCCTGTTTCAAAACCGTGGAAGTCCATCATTCCTCCCATTATTGATTTTTTAAAAGGTATAAATATCTGTCACACTTTTGTTCTTTTAATTGGAAGTAACTTTATAATAAACATCATTCATTGGATTCACATCAGCGACGAGGCCATTTGGATTGATAAAAATATATTTTATATCATCTAAACCATTATCGATTTCAAAGGTATATGTTGGTATTGCCCATGCCCAATCATCGATCGTTGTGACTGTTTGGTTTACAAACTCTTTTTTACCTCGTAACATACGCAAAGGGATATAATAGTAATCAAAAGAGCCATCATTCATTTCAACATAGACTTCAACAGGCATCGGCATATTGCCAATTCGTTCTAAGACAACAACTGTTTTTTCGCCTTTTTCTTCTACTTTTTGAATACCATAATCAATCGTGTTGGTCGTGCGAACCCAATCGTTGAGATACCACTCTAGTTGCATACCCGAAACCTTTTCAGCGACTCGTTTAAAATCATTCGGTGTTGGGTGACTAAACTTAAATTCATCATAATATCTTTTTATCGTTTTCATAAGCTTGTCAGCACCCATAATATACTCGAGTTGAGCGAGGAAAAGAGCCCCCTTAGAATAACTCCCAACACTATATGCAAAGTTATATTGAAACCTGTCGGCATGTGTTGTTAGTGGTTCTTCTACACCTGATTGGACAAGCTGAAAGTAACGTTCATAGAAACTAGAATATGGTTTTTCTGTTCCCAAAAAAGCAGCTTCACAAAGCCTATCATAAAAGGAGGTAAACCCTTCATCCATCCAAGCATATTTCGCTTCATTGGTTCCCAATAAATGATGAAACCAACTATGAGCCAACTCATGAGCTGTTACCCCAAACAAACTGCTGTATTCTCGTTCACCAGTTATGAGTGTGCACATCGGATATTCCATACCACCATCACCACCCTGAATGACAGAATATTGTTTGTAAGGATATTCACCTATATTTTCATTAAAAAATGATAACATCTTAGCAGTATCTGCCTGTAGTTTTTTCCAATTGTCTTGAATATCAGGGTTGTTGAGGTAGAAAAAATGAAGCTCAACATCATTTGGTCCCAATATCATATCATGTATATAATCGGGATCTGCAGCCCAAGCAAAATCATGCACCATGGGCGCAATAAAACGCCAAGTAAGTGTTTTTGCTTTTGTTTTCTTATCTTTTTTTGCATACCCATGTCCAATTTCTTCAGGGTTTTGAAGATATCCTGTACCACCGATTACATAGTCGCGATCAATGTTGATGGAAACATCAAAATCACCCCACACGCCATGAAACTCTCGTCCGATATAAGGGTTGGGATGCCAACCGTCTTTATCGTATTCAACCATTTTAGGATACCATTGTGTCATCGAAAGATCAACCCCTTCTTTATTGTTTCTTCCACTTCGACGAATTTGAACAGGTACTTGTCCCTCAAACACCATGTCAAACACAGTGGAATCACCTGGTAAAAGAGGTGTGGCAAGCTCAACAACCAAAACGGTTTCTTCTTCAGCATAAGCCACAGCTTTTCCATCTTGTACAAGATCATTGACATGCAAAAAACCAACTTCATCGGCCGACAGTTTCGAAATTCGATCCCCTACACGACTATCAGGATCTTTGATTGTTCTTGAACGAACATCCATTTCGCTACCAGGTTGAAAAGCATTGAAATAAAGATGATAAAATACTTTTGAAAGTGTATCGCGCGAGTGATTTGTATAGCGCAGTTGTTGTGTGCCATCATATCGATATGTTTCCACATTCATACGAATGTCCATGACATAGTCAACCTCTTGTTGCCAATAGCCTCTATAGGGGTTTTGGGCAATAGAAAACACACAAAAAAGAAAGATGAGATATTTCATAAATAAGATTTAAGTTAAAAAAATTCGTTCCATTGATGACTTGACTGCAAACGAACACCCTTTTCTGTTTGGTGTACTTTAATTAAAGGGGAGTTGGGGTCATGCTCCATAAAAAGAAAATAACCTTTTTCAGCAGCAAGATCCAAAAAAGCGGCCTTTTCTACAAGTGTTTGTAAGGGCCTTACATCATACCCCATTACAAAGGGCACAGGAATATGCCCAATAGTGGGAATGAGATCACCCATAAAAACGATTTTTTCTCCTTTCCAATCAAGTACAGGTAGCATTTGTTTTTCTGTATGACCATCGACAAAAAGCAGCTCCAAACCCAAGGGGTTTTCTTTACTTTTTTCAATAAATCGCAAGCGACCAGATTCCTGAATCGGGCGAAGGTTATCATCTAAAAAAGAAGCCTTTTCACGAGGGTTTGGGTTGGTTGCCCACTGCCAATGGGATTCGTTGGACCAATAGTCTGCGTTTGGAAACACAGGCACAAAAGAGGTGTGATCTTTGTTCCAAGTAAAACAACCACCACAGTGATCAAAATGCAAATGTGTTAACAGCACATCTGTAATATCGTTGGGGTGAAAGCCAGCATTGGTGATGGAATCAAGGAGGTTATCTTCACCCCAGGGTTTGTAGTAGCTAAAGAATTTATCACTTTGTTTATTGCCCATTCCTGTATCAACCAAAATCAAACGATCACCAGTTTCAATCAAAAGGCATCTGGCACAAACATCAATTAAGTTGTCTTTGTCTGCAGCGTTGGTGCGTTGCCATAGGGACTTGGGAACCACCCCAAACATAGCACCCCCGTCAAGTTTAAAATGACCTGCATTGATAGGAAAAAGGTTCATGCCTATTCATCTATGGTTAAACGCAATACAGAACAAACCGAGTTTTTGACAAATCGGTCAGACTTTAAACCTAGCAATACATTATACCAAGCACTTTTTTCCTGAGAACCAATGATGAGCAAATCATAGCTGGCAGAGACCTCAGATATAACTCCAACCACATCGTTGCTTTTAATGACCAAACTATCTTCTTCACGAGAAAAACTCCTCAACAATTCTTTGTTACTGTCGTGAAGTTTTGTCTCTTGACTCTTCGACGCATCTTTACTAATGACATTCAACAAGGTTAAGCTAGCGCCATAGTATTTACAAATATTATCTGCCACACGAATAAACTTATTCCCTTGGCGACCAGGCCTTACAGCCAGAACAATTTTTGAGATGTTCCGAACACCATTATCCTTAAATAAAGCAAGACTAGCATTGATATTTTTGATGACCCATCCCACAGGATTTCGAACCAAAATACCAGCGTTTTCTCGACCACCCCAACCCATCACCAACCACTCACACTTCTGAACAGAAGTAATGTTTTTGATGGTGTTTACAACATCGTGAGTTGGCAAGCTCTCAAAAGTAACATTGGTATTTTTCGTTTGTTTGAGGGATAAAATTCGGCGTTTGACAGACTCGTCTTTGGGTGTGACCAAATCCACACCCTCCAAAAACGTTTGGTCTGGTGCTTCTATGATGTTGATGGCATTAATACTGTTTGTTGGATTGATAGAAGACGCAATCTCGATAATCATTTCAGGTGAGCTTTCGTCACCCAGCAGTGGTACAACGATTTGAGAATCAGAACTATAGATGCCTTCAATTACTTCTTCCTGTTCGAGACTGACATCAGACGACCCACCTCGCTTTCCACGAAACAGAAAAGAGAAGACCCCATAGTTGGACAACAACCCACTGCGATTTGTTTTTCGCCCATAAGCAAGAAACACAAAAAAACCAATGATAAAGACAGCCAACACCGACAACAACGCTTGAAGCCCTAAAAAGGCCAGAAGAAACAAACCACTTAGAATACCGAAAATCTGCACAAAAGGGTAGAGGGGAGATTTGTATTTGGGACGATACCACTGGGCGTTGGTTTCTCTAAAAACAATCACAGCTAGGTTGACAGCAACAAACATTAAGACCTTAAATGCACTTGCGAGCTTTGCGATTTTAACAACATCTAAAAAGATAATCGCCAACCCAATCGCAACAGCAGTGACAACAATCGAAAAAACAGGGGTCATATATTGTTTACTGATCGAGGTAAAGACCGAAGGTAAAGCGCCATCACGTGCCATCGCAAACGGAAATCGAGAGGAGGCAAGCAATCCAGAGTTTGCCATAGAGAGCAGTGTCATCACTCCAACAACTCCTGCAATGTATCCAGCAATTGGCCCACCGATTTCGGCGGCAGCAGTATAAATTGGTCGGATGTCAGTGGCGAGTGTATCACCATCGATAAAATTGACAAGCACCATCGACACACAAACATAAACAGCCATGATAAGCAGTAGAGAAATAATCATGGTTAGGGGTAGATTTTTTTCTGGTTTTGAGATTTCACCAGCAATGGCAGCGATCTTGGTTACACCCGCGTAAGAGATGTATAAAAAAGCAACACCACTAAAAAAACCGAGTGTTCCGTCGGACAAAAAATCGGTGGGCGGAACAACACTAACGCTGTTGAACCCAAGGGCAATCAACACAACCAATGAGGTGACGCTTACACCAACAATAGCCAGTTGGGCATTACCCACTTTTTTTACACCAAATATGTTTAATATCAACACAAGAAGTAGGGAGACAATTGCCACGACAGTGGTGTAGAGGGAGTCCAGCTCGACCAACACATATAAATAGGCACTCAGCCCCACTAGGGAGAATGCGCTTTTTAGGAGTAATGACAACCAAAGGCCTATACCTGAGACAACCCCAAAAAGAGGACCAAAGGCACGATCGATATAGACATAAGTACCTCCTGATTTGGGCATAGCAGTAGCCAGCTCGGCTTTTGATAAAACAGCAGGGATGATGCAAATTCCTGCCACCAAAAAAGCCAATGAAACAGATGGCCCTGTGATGCCAAAGGCAACACCAGGCAAAACAAAAATACCACTGAGCATTCCCCCAATACTGATGGCAATGGCAGAAGGCAAACTCAATGTGCGTATAAGTGTTGTCTTGCTTTTCATTTCACTTGAAAAGTACTAAATAAATTTTGAATGTAAAGGGTGATTATAAACTTAGTCGTTTAACTGAAGCACAGCCATAAACGCTTGTTGTGGAATTTCGACATTGCCCACCTGGCGCATTTTCTTTTTTCCTTTTTTCTGCTTTTCAAGTAGTTTTCGCTTTCGAGTGATGTCCCCACCATAACACTTGGCAGTTACATCTTTTCGAACAGCCTTGATTGTTTCGCGCGAAATAATTTTTGCGCCAATCGCTGCTTGAATCGGAATATCAAACTGTTGCCTTGGGATCAACTCCTTGAGCTTTTCACACATTTTCTTTCCTAGTGTATAGGCATTGTCAGCATGCACCAAGGCCGAGAGGGCATCAACAGCATTGCCATTGAGCAAGATATCTACTTTCACTAGCTTGGATGTGCGCAAGCCAATAGGGCTATAATCAAAAGAGGCATACCCACGTGAGACAGACTTTAGACGATCGTAAAAATCAAAAACAATCTCTGCCAAAGGCATATCAAAAGACAACTCCACTCGCTCAGGAGTCAGATAGGTTTGGTTGGTGATTTGCCCTCGCTTTTCAATACATAAGCTCATGACATTTCCAACATAATCTGCTTTGGTGATGACAGATGCTTTGATAAAAGGTTCTTCTACATGATCGAGAACAGAAGGCTCTGGGAGATCAGTTGGGTTGTTGACCAATACAATTTCATCAGGCTTCTTTTTGGTGAAGGCGTGATAGGACACGTTGGGAACAGTAGTAATCACTGACATATCAAACTCACGCTCCAGTCTCTCTTGAATGATTTCTAAGTGCAACATACCCAAAAAACCACATCGAAAACCAAACCCAAGTGCAGCCGAGCTTTCGGGCTGAAAGACCAAAGAAGCATCGTTGAGCTGTAGTTTTTCCATCGAGTTTCTCAACTCCTCATAGTCTTCAGTATCAACAGGATATATCCCAGCAAAAACCATTGGCTTGACCTCTTCAAAACCCTCAATGGGGTCGTCGGTGGGTGTGGCTGCCAAAGTAATTGTGTCACCAACCTGCACCTCTTTTGCCTCTTTAATCCCTGTGATAAGGTAGCCAACATCACCTGTGTCTACGTGCTTTCGTGGTTCTTGCTTGAGCTTGAGTGCACCCACCTCATCGGCGTTGTACTCTTTACCAGTGGCCATAAATTTGATGCGATCTCCTTTTGAAATTCGACCACCCATAATTCTAAAATACGTTTCTATCCCACGAAAAGGATTATAAACAGAATCAAAAATTAATGCTTGCAAAGGCGCATGATTATCACCATCAGGTGCAGGCACACGATCGACGATCGCTTCAAGGATCGAATCAATACCAAGGCCTGTTTTTGCAGAACAATGAATCACCTCTTCTTCTTTACACCCCAACAGATCTACAATATCATCTGTGACCTCTTCAGGGTTGGCAGAAGGCAAATCAACTTTGTTGAGTACAGGTATAATCTCCAAGTCATTTTCGAGTGCCAAATATAAATTCGAAATGGTTTGCGCTTGAATACTTTGTGCAGCATCTACGACAAGCAGCGCACCCTCACAAGCTGCAATGGATCGAGAAACCTCATAGGAAAAATCAACGTGACCAGGGGTGTCGATGAGATTAAACACATACTGTTGACCATTCAAAACAAAATCCATCTGAATGGCGTGAGACTTGATTGTGATGCCTCGCTCACGCTCCAAATCCATATTATCAAGAAGTTGATCTTGTTTTTCTCTCTCAGTAACAGCTCCAGTAGCATCGAGCAAACGATCGGCCAAAGTGCTTTTACCATGGTCAATATGGGCAATAATGCAAAAATTACGAATGTGCTTCATCTACGAACCAAAAGGATAACAAAGATACTTAATTGTACCCTGCAAATGTGAATAAAGATTATTTTTGGGGAAAATTGAGTTTATGAGAAGCTTGCAAAGTGCCTTTCGCATCCTTTTGGGAATCGTGTTTGTGTTTTCTGCATACACAAAGTTTGTGGGACCTGGGTTTTTTGAAATCACTTTGATTGATCAAGGGTTGTTGTCGAGTAGAGGCCAAGCCCAACACGCAGCCCGTTTTCTGATAGGATTCGAATTTGCCTTAGGCCTACTGATGCTATTGCCTTATTATACCAAACAACTGATGGCGATTGCCAGTCTGATGTTGATTGGGTTTACCATTCATTTGGGTTATTTATGGGCGATTGGGGATAACGAAAACTGTGGTTGTTTTGGAGAGATGATATCCATGTCACCTGCCGAATCGATTGCAAAAAATATATTGATGTTGGCTGTGTCTGTTTGGCTTTGGATCAAAAGCCCTTCAAAAGCAACCAATCAAACCATTCTTTTTGGGGGTGCGATGATCATTATTACAAGTATGTGGGTGTTTTTACCCATCCCCAACCAAAGCGAATTCCCAGTCAATCAATACACCAATTTTAGCAGTGTTGGCCGAACAGATTTGTCATCAGGAGAGAAGCTGGTAGCGATTCTCAATTTGGACTGTGAGCACTGTCAAGAATTGAGTGTCGAACTCGGAAAAATGAACAAAACAAACAAGCTACCAGACGTTTATGCCTTTTATTTTAAAGAAGGAGAAAGAACAGTAGAACAGTTTGAGCAAATGACAAACACTTCGTTTCCTTATGTTGAAATAGACGTCAATACCTTTTTTGATTTAATAGGCGAAAGCCCACCAAGGGTTTATGTGCTGAATGATGGCGCAGTTGATGCGATTATTGATGAAGACATTGCAATTACTCTCGACAAACGCTATCCACAAACAAACGAATAATGGCAAAAATCGGAAACATTGAATTAGGCTCTTTTCCCTTGCTATTGGCACCTATGGAAGATGTCAGTGACCCACCATTTCGAGCGCTTTGTAAGGAGCAAGGAGCAGATGTGATGTACACAGAATTTATATCTAGCGAGGGGCTTATTCGTGATGCAGCAAAAAGCATGATGAAGCTCGATATTTATGAAAAAGAACGACCTATAGGAATTCAGGTTTTTGGTGCCAATTTAGACTCGATGTTGCAAGCAGTGGACATTGTTGAAAAAACCAATCCTGACATTATCGACATCAACTATGGCTGTCCTGTCAAAAAGGTTGTTTGTAAAGGTGCAGGTGCAGGAATTTTGAAAGATATCCCAAAAATGGTTTCCTTGACCAAAGCGATAGTTGAGCGAACAAAACTTCCTGTAACAGTGAAGACAAGACTTGGTTGGGGTCATGACAGCATACAAATAGTTGATGTTGCCGAGCGATTGCAAGACGTAGGTGCTCAAGCCATTTCAATTCATGGCCGCACAAGGGCGCAGATGTATAAAGGGGACGCAAACTGGCACCCAATTGCAGCAGTAAAAAACAACCAAAGGATGCGCATACCTGTTTTTGGAAATGGAGATGTTGATACACCTGAAAAAGCAATGATGATGCGAGACGAATTTGGTTTAGATGGCGCAATGATTGGACGTGCAAGCATTGGAAACCCTTGGTTTTTTGGGCAAGTAAAACATTATTTCAAAACAAAGGAACACCTTCCACCACCAACGATTAAGGATCGTGTTGAAATGGCAAGACGACATTTACAAATGGCGATTGATTGGAAGGGGGATAAGCTGGGAGTTTTTGAAACACGCCGGCATTATACAAACTATTTCAAGGGGATTCCCCACTTCAAAGAATATCGCCTACAGATGGTCACTTTAGACAACGCTTCTGAAGTATTTGAAGTATTTGATCGAGTTGCGTCTAATTTTCAAGAGGCAGAAGTATCGATTTAGCGCCGCAGCTGTGGTCGAACGACAGCAGATGCGATCCAAGCAGCCACAACACTAAGCACCCCCCATATCAGCAGCAAGGCAAATAGATTTTCAAATGAAAAAGCAATTGGATATGGCAACTGTGTTCCTGGCACAAGAATAAATTCACCAATCGATTGTGCAATGACAACACCAATGCCAACAACCAATCCAAAAAACCCACCAACACCACTGAGGAGCAGACCCTGATAAAAGAAAATCTGTCGTATTTCGTTGACTGATGAACCCATCCCGAGGAGTGTTTGAAGTTGATTGCGCTTGTCTAAAACCATCATCACAATGGCACCAACAACATTGAACAAGGCGATTGTGAGCACAAGGGAGAGGATTAAATAAATCGCAATGCGCTCTGTTTGCAACATTCTGTAGAGTGCAGGATTAAGAGCCTCTTTTTCAATGATTTCAAATTCAGAACCAATGATGCGTTGTATTTCTTCGATGAGGGCATTTTTATTTGCATTTTCATCAAGTTTGACATCAACAGCAGTAAAGGTGTTGGTAGGTGCGTTTGTCAATGACCAAACAAAAGGAAGGGGCGCAAAAGCATAGTTATAATCGACTTCTTCACTCATTTGAAAGACCCCAACATTGGTTGCCCATCTAGAGACAAAAGGGTTGGAATCAAGAGGGTTTATCGCTCCTTGTTTTGGGAGTAAACATTCGATAAAACCATCGTAGTCATACAAACCAGCTCCGAGGTCAATCGTGGTGCCATAACCCAACAGCAATTCCTCACCACGATCAGATACCATTCGCCCAACAGGGATTCGATCGCTAATACCAAAGAGTTGATCATAACGCGAATCAACACCAAGAAGAGTGACCAGTTTGTATTGTTGTTCAAATCGCAACACAGCTTCTTGCGATAGAAGAGGCGCAGCAACAGCAACACCTTTCACTTGCTCGAGCTTGGCGATGACAGTGTCTGCCATGACAAAAGAAAAAGAATCAACATTGCTTATTTTCAAATCGGGGTCGATGGAACTAGAATAAGAAAGCCCAAAATCATGAAGGCCAGAAAAAACCGATTGAATTACAAAAAAAGCACAAACAGCAACCCCTACAACAAAAGAAGCAAAGTGGCTAATGAGCCGAACAGTGTTGAATTTTGTTGAAGATAGGCGATATCGATGAGCGACAAAAAACGAAAACGACATAACAAAATTAAGGCTTCAAGGGGTTTTCGGGATTGTGTAAAGACTGATCGATTTTTTCGATCTGCTGAAGAGAATCATCTATAAAAAACAGGAGGTCAGGGACAACACGTAGCTGGTTGCGAATGCGTTTTGCAAGGGTGTTTTTTATTTTACCTCGTTCTTCTTCTATGAGACTTAAAATGTGTTTTGCTTCAGAAAAAGGAAAAACAGACAAGTAGATTTTTGCGATTTGGAGGTCAGGGGTTACCCGAACAGCAGTGACTGAAACAACTTGTTTTTTCAGGTTGTGCTGATCCAAGAACAGATGAAGAATTTCTGCAAAGTCTTGCTGAAGGAGCGCGTTGATTTTCTTTTGTCGATTTGTCACAATAGCCCAAAAATAGGAATATATTTCTGCCTATTGACTTACAAGCCAATCTATAATTACATTTGACAATGGATCATTTGCGAAAAATCATACATATTGACATGGATGCTTTTTTTGCTTCTGTAGAACAACTCGATAATCCTGAACTTCAAAACAAACCCCTTGCTGTTGGTGGAGGTTCGAAGAGAGGTGTGGTAGCAGCAGCGAGCTATGAGGCGCGAAAATTTGGGGTCAGGAGTGCAATGTCGGGTGAAGTGGCACGAAAGCTGTGCCCCGAATTGATATTTGTAAAACCAAGATTCGCCAGATATAAAGAGATTTCGAAGGTTGTGCACTCTATCTTTTTTAGCTATACAGATTTGGTTGAGGCACTGTCTCTTGATGAGGCTTATTTAGATGTTACCAACAACAAAAAAGGAAACCCATCAGCAACATTGATTGCGCAAGACATACGCAAAACAATTTTTGAATTTACAGGATTAACTGCATCTGCTGGGATTTCAACCAACAAGTTTTTAGCAAAAATTGCAAGTGATTATAACAAACCCAATGGCCAAAAAACTATACCCCCAGAAGAAGTACTGTCATTTATCGCAGATCTAGACGTTCGGAAGTTTCATGGGGTTGGCAAGGTGACTGCAGATAAAATGTATCGCTTGGGGTGGTACACTGGCAATGATTTACGCAACCAAAGCTTGTCGAGTTTAGAAAAACATTTTGGCAAGCAAGGTCAGTTCTATTACAACGTCGTTAGAGGGATACACCTTAGCCCTGTGCGCACAAAACGACAGCAAAAATCAGTAGGTGCCGAGCGAACCTTTGAGAGCAATATTTCAAGTGAAGTGTTTATGACCACACACCTTGAAAACATTGCAGAAGCATTGAAAGTCAGGTTGGAAAAATCGAAAATGAGTGGAAAAACGATTACTCTCAAAATCAAGTACAGCGACTTTGTGACCCAAACAAGATCCAAAACAATACCTTATTATACGTCAGATATATCACTGATTTTGGAAGTGGCGAAAGAACTGTTGTTTCAAGACGAGCTTAAAAACTCTGTTCGATTGTTGGGGATTTCGCTTAGTAATTTTAAAAACCCCACTGAAAAGAAAAAAGTGGAGGCACAATTAAAGCTATCGTTTTAATCAATCTTTAATCACTGAAACACGCAAGGTGTTGACCATCCCTTTGTTTGCTACAGGCATTGCCAACAAGTTTACTAGGCTGTCACCTGTTTTGACATAGCCCTTTTCTTTGGCGATAAGGTTGACATCCACAACAGTTTCATCAGTAGAAACAAATCGATTATAGTAGTGGCATTTTACCCCCCACAGCAAGTTGAGTTGGGTCAAAATCCGACGATTTGACGTAAAGACAAGAATGGAGGAGTCTGGTCGCCATGCAGAAATTTGATATGCTGTATATCCACTGTTGGTCAGGGTACAAATGGCTTTTGCTTCTATTTCTGTTGCCATAAGGGCAGCGTGATAGCAAGTAGATTTTGTGATAAAGCGATCATTTTTGTTTTGAGGTGCTTGGTTGTGTTTGTGAATCAGAGGGGAGTTCTCCACATGAACAACAATTTTACGCATTGTTTGGATGACTTCAACAGGGTATTTCCCAACAGAAGTCTCCCCAGAAAGCATCACAGCATCAGCGCCATCCATCACAGAGTTGGCAACATCATTGACCTCGGCTCGGGATGGCGTAAGACCCTCGATCATCGATTCCATCATCTGGGTGGCGATAATAACAGGAATTCGAGCTGCTTTGGCTTTGAGAACCAAGTTTTTTTGAATTAAAGGAACACCTTCTGCAGGAACCTCAACACCCAAATCACCACGTGCCACCATCAACCCATTGCTATGATCAATAATTTCATCAATGTTGTCTAGTGCTTGTGGTTTTTCAATTTTCGAAATGATAGGGATATCAAAAGAGCTGTGTTTTTTAATGAGCTTTTTTAAGGAAAGCAAGTCTTCTTTGTGACGAACAAAAGAGAGAGCAATCCAATCGACCTCTTGTTCGATGGCAAACACAGCATCTTTCACATCTTTTTCTGTTAAGGCAGGCAATGACACTTCTGTGTTTGGCAGATTAACACCCTTGTTTGACTTCAGCGGCCCTCCCTGAACGACTGACGCAACAACCTCTGATTGACCATCTGTGGAGGTCACTTCAAAAATCAACTTTCCATCGTCCAACAAGATTCGCTCTCCTGCTTTGACATCTTTTGGAAAAGACTGATAATTCATGTACACATGATCGGCAGTGCCCTCTTCTATTTTTTTGGTTGTAAAAACAATATGATCGCCCTTTTCAACAACAACACCGTCTTTCATTTTGCCAACCCTCAGCTTAGGCCCTTGCAGGTCTGCCAATACCCCAACATTAAACCCAAGTTCTTTGTTGAGCTCACGAATCAATTCAATGCGTTGTTTCGCTGCCTCAAAGTCGGCATGGGAGAAGTTGATCCTAAATATATTTACCCCTGCAACCATCATGTCTTTAATCGTTTCACGATCTGAGCTGGCAGGACCTAACGTTGCTACAATTTTGGTTTTTTTGATTTCTTTCATCTTAAAAGCTAAGTTGTTGTTTTAAGTGTATTACATGTTCGGGTAGTGAGTAACAAGACTGTATATCGGGGAGCTGTCCTAAATTCTTTTGAACATTTTCGGACTCTTTTACACCAACAGAAAGCAGATAATCAACCCCGTTGAGTTGTTTGAACAAGTAACGAGTTTCAGCAGTGGAGAACAATTGACTTTCAGTGTTGGGCGAATTCATTGTTTTCACTTTGTTTCGAATCAAATGCCAGTGAACACCTTCTTTTCTTCTCTGATAGCTAAAGATTGGGAACTTTTGTCCTGCTTGTTTTGAAGCATAGTCTTCTGGACGACGACGCAAGAGAACAGAAAAGACTTTATTGATATGATACGCCATTTGATAGTCAGGGATTGGTGTGTGAATACATATCCAATCATCATCAGAATTGTCGATAGACAGCGAAAGCGTATGCTTGATCATCATTGCTGTTTGGTCAAACAAATATACAATTGTTCGTGAGTTGAATAGCAAAAAAGAGAAGACATTACAGTTGGTTTTGTTTTTTTTCTTGCATTTGGTTGGCAAACTTAAAATAAGCTCTTTTGGACACTTTTTCTGCAGCCTTTTTTTTGTTTGACGCGCGAGCCGATGCAACAAGCGTTTTGTCGACAAAGAGTTTGGCTTTAAACATGAGTTTGTTTGCCCCAGAGTCCTCAAACACTTCATATTCATAGGTCATTTTTTGCTTTTGAAACCAATTGACCAAAGTTCCCTTGTAACTTACCACACGACCCTTCAAATCATCCAAATCAATATATGGCTCAATTATTTTTGTCTCGACAAAAGAACGGCACTTCAAAAACCCACCATCCACAAAAACAGCTCCAACCAAAGCTTCAAAAATATTTCCATGAATATCATCGCCATAATGATTTTTTTCAGTTCTAGACTGAAGTAAAGGATACAAATCAAGAGACTTGCCCACACGATTCAAAAACTCTCTACGCACAATTTTGGACCTCATCTGTGTAAGTGTTCCTTCATCGGCGTCAGGCATTTTTGTAAACAAATAATCCCCAATGATTGTTCCCAGAACAGCATCTCCAAGAAACTCTAAACGTTCGTAGTTTATTTTTCTTCCATCATCATCGACTTTTTCCAGCGATCGATGGGTAAAAACTCGCTCGAAAAGGTAAATCTTCTTTGGGGTGTACCCAATAATTTCTGAAATGGTTTGCTTGAACGAACGTTGGGGATTGGACTTTCTTAGAAGCGAAATCAACCCCATATCAAATCATACAAATTTACGCATGACGACACATGCATTATGCCCACCAAATCCGAAGGTGTTGCTCATTGCAACGTTGACATCTCTTTCCTGTGCCTTGTTGAATGTGAAGTTTATTTTTGGGTCGATGTTTTCGTCGTCTGTGAAGTGGTTGATTGTTGGTGGAACAATGCCATGTTGAATAGACAAAATAGTTGAAATTGCTTCCACAGCACCAGCAGCACCCAACAAATGACCAGTCATAGACTTGGTTGAGTTGATATTCATGTTGTACAAATGGTCTCCAAAAACCTTTTTCAAAGCACCAGATTCAGCCACATCACCAAGAGGGGTTGAAGTGCCATGCATATTTATCGCATCCACTTCGTTGGCAGACACGTTAGCATCTTTGAGCGCGTTTTCCATGACAAGTGCAGCGCCTATCCCTTCAGGGTGAGGAGCAGTCATGTGATAGGCATCTGCAGAAAGGCCACCACCAACAATTTCACAATATATTGTGGCACCTCTTTTTTGTGCATGCTCCAAGGTTTCTATGACCAAAGCACCAGCGCCTTCTCCCAACACAAAACCATCGCGATCTTTATCAAAGGGGCGAGAAGCGGTTTGAGGATCGTCGTTGCGAGTGGAAAGGGCATGTAAGGCGTTGAAACCTGCAACACCAGCAATAGTGATACAAGCCTCTGAACCACCACAAACCATTACATCAGCATGACCCAAACGGATATAGTTTAGCGCATCAATAAGGGCGTTTGCAGAAGAAGCACATGCCGAAACAGTTGCAAAATTAGGGCCTTGAAAACCATGCTTGATAGAGATCATACCTGGCGCAATGTCAGGGATCATTTTCGGAATAAAGAATGGATTGAAACGAGGGGTTCCGTCGCCTGCTGCGAAATTGAGAACTTCATTTTGAAAGGTCTCCAACCCACCAATACCAGCACCCCAAATAACGCCAACGCGAGTTTTGTCTGGCGATTCCAAATGGAAACCGGCATCATCAATAGCTTCATCACTAGCAACCATTGCATATTGGGTGAAGCGATCCATTTTACGAGCTTCCTTGCGATCAAAATGGTCGTTGGGATCGTAGCTTTTCAACTCGCAAGCGAATTGAGTTTTAAATTTTGAGGCGTCGAAATAACTTATAGGAACGCTTCCACTTTTTCCAGAGATCAAACCATCCCAATAAGCTGGAATTCCATTTCCTATAGGAGTTAACGCGCCAAGACCTGTTACGACAACGCGTTTATTCTGCATAAATATCTATTTTCCGTCCTCTATGTATTGGACTGCCTGTCCAACAGTGGCGATGTTTTCAGCTTGGTCATCGGGGATTTGGATATCGAATTCCTTTTCAAATTCCATGATCAGTTCAACAGTATCCAAAGAGTCTGCACCCAAATCATTTGTAAAGCTAGCTTCAGAAACGACTTCGTTTTCGTCAACACCTAGTTTATCTACGATTATGGCTTTTACACGTGATGCAATATCAGACATATAAGAAGTTTTAATGTTAGTTGGGGGCAAAAATAAGAAAAGTTTGGCTCTATTAACTCAATCCGAATAAAATCTTATCACTCATTTAAAATTCTGACTCATTCAAATCTGAAACACACCCAATAAATATGTAGATTTGTAAAGCGAACAAGAACGATGTCAAAACATCATACAATTTTGATTTTTGCTTCTGGATCAGGAACAAATGCCGAGCAAATTATTCGTCATTTTTCTCCGATCAACGACGTAAAGGTTGCAGGAGTTTACACCAACAACCCCTCTGCGTTTGTCATCGAACGAGCCAAAGAACTCGACATACCGACATTTGTTTTTAGCCGCGAACAACTCAACGATCCAAACGCTTTGTTGGCAGAGCTGAAAGGCAAAACCCCCAACCTCATTGTTTTGGCTGGGTTTTTTTGGAAAATACCACCCCATATTGTTGAGGCATTTCCCGATAAAATAATCAACATTCATCCATCATTATTACCAAAATTTGGAGGAAAAGGAATGTTTGGCCGCCATGTTCATCAAGCAGTGATTGATGCTAAAGAAGTAGAAAGTGGGATAAGCATTCATTTTGTCAATAGTCAATATGACGAGGGTGCTATCATTTTTCAGGCCAAAACAACAGTTGCCCCCCAAGAAACCCCCGAGAGTTTGGCACAAAAAATTCACAAACTCGAACACCAACACTTTCCTGAGCAGATTGAAAAATTACTTATTCCAACAGAAAAAAGAGTGAACATATATACCGACGGAGCCGCAAGAGGAAACCCTGGACCAGGCGGATATGGTTTAATTTTGGAGTGGGAAGGGACGCCCTATAAAAAAACCTATGCCCAGGGGTATATTCATACCACAAACAACAGAATGGAGCTGAAAGCTGTGATCAAAGGATTGCAGCTATTGAAACAATCACCACTTGATGTTGTCGTGTACACGGACTCTAAATATGTTAGCGAAGCAGTTGAAAAAAAGTGGGTGTTTGGCTGGGAGAAAAAAAACTTTAAAAACAAAAAAAACGCAGACCTTTGGAAAGAATTTTTAGAACAGTATCGCAAACATAGGGTTCGAATGGAGTGGATCAAAGGACACAATCAACACCCACAAAACGAGAGCTGTGATAAAATGGCAGTTGAAGCATCAAAAAAAACAGACACTCAAATCGAAGACCCTGGATACCAACAAAAAGAATAAATATGCAGAAAAACAAAGTATTAGTTGTAGGAACAATTGCTTTTGACGAAGTCGAAACACCATCTGGATCAAGCGGAAAAGTGATAGCAGGATCAGCCACATACATCTCCTTGGCGACCTCTCTTTTTGAGGTAGAATCTGCAATTGTATCGATCGTAGGTAGAGATTTTCCTAAAGATTATCTTGAAGAGTTGGCTGACAGAAACATCAACATGGAAGGGGTTGAGATTGACAACACTGGTGATACCTTTTATTGGAAGGGACGATATCATAAGGACATGAATCGTCGAGACACCTTGGTGACAGACCTCAACACCCTAGCGAACTTCAACCCAATTGTCCCCGATGCTTTTAAGGATGCCAAAGTTGCATTGTTGGGAAATCTCCATCCAGACATACAAGAATCAGTAATCAGTCAAATCAACGCTCAAAACACGACAATCATTCTCGACACGATGAATTTTTGGATTGAGAAAACTTGGGATGAACTGATGCAAGTGGTGTCTAAGACAGACATCATCACCATCAACGATGAGGAGGCGTTTCAAATGACTGGCAAGACCAATATATTGTCGGCTGCAAAGCAAATAAGTGACATGGGGCCTTCTTATGTTATCATAAAAAAAGGAGAGCATGGGTCGCTGCTTTATCACAACGATCAAACCTTTTTGGCACCAGCAGTAATATTAGACAATGTCGTTGACCCCACAGGCGCCGGCGATACCTTTGCAGGAGGGATGGCAGGGTTTTTGGCAAGTCAAGCCGAACTGAATTTTGAAGTGTTAAAAACAGCAATGGTGTATGGGTCTTCTGTCGCTTCATTTTGTGTGACAGATTTTGGAACAAAAGCAATTGTAAACACCTCGATCTCACAAATAAAAAAGCGTGTCGATATGCTAAAGAAGTCTGTAGATTTCAAAACTTTTTGAATTAAAAATTATGAAGGCAAGATGTAGCAAACAAATTCTTTATTTTTGCTAGGATGAGTGATTCGATTAAACACGAATGCGGGATAGCACTTCTTCGGCTACTGAAACCACTTCGCTATTATCAGGAAAAATACGGCAGCTTATTTTTTGGGATTTATAAAATGTATTTGATGCTTGAAA
>ERZ802830.1817-NODE-1817-length-19965-cov-15.9453_pt1 | contig 19965 bp, 19 predicted proteins | sample MGYA00345654_ERZ802830 | MGnify/ENA primary metagenome ERZ802830 (study PRJEB30503, sample SAMEA104212375) | marine metagenome | biome: Westerlies Biome; feature: [SRF] surface water layer (ENVO:00010504) within the epipelagic zone...; material: water...
GCGTTCCGGCACCATTTAAGCCCGCGATCGCTGGCTCAAGACCAATGCTAAAGTACCGATGTCGCGATGCTCTCATATCTTTCTGGCGTGCCCACGTAAACGCTGGGTGCATCGGCAACTTTGTTTTTGTGGCCACGCGTAGAGAGAGCAGCAAGCTATAGCAGTTCATGGAATCGACTATTGCGACTTCAAAATATACCCTGGCATTTTTTGCATCGTCGCTTCTTGGAATCAAGCAAATGCTTAAACGAGAGTCCGGTATTCCCTGAACGACCCAGCCTTTGCCTCGGGGTTGTTTAAACTGGCGAATTCACCGGCTGCCCGTTTCACCGAATACTCCAACTCTGGACTTCGCCAGTGATAATCGTCGCCAAAAAGTACTCCGGGAGTCGTTAATTTCTTGTGCCAAAGTTCTAGGTCTACGGCCACGACTTCATAGTAATAAGAATCGGCTATATAGGCCCAGTCAACGCAGCCGTCTTCAAAACTAAGGCCTGCTTCTTGCGAGGTTGCGCGATGAATGCAAAGCTCCTCGAGTTGTTCGAAACCTCTCTTGGCCGATTGGTAAACTTCATCCATCAAAGATTCCGCGGGAACCTAGCCCGTATTTAAACCTTGGTAGTGTTCGTGTTGTCCTGTCAGTGCGATGATCGCCACGATTTATCTTGATACGCATCATTATTAGAGTAGTTTGTTTTAACCGCTGCGCACAAATGTCTGAAGGACAACCTTGATGAGCCCTGTACCAATAGAATTCGATCCAGCCGATATTGCGGCTAAATCGGCCCCAGACCTGCACATGTACCGTGATGAGTTGGCATCGAAAGATCCAATGACCTCGGTGCTTGAAGCAAACCCAGAGATTTACTTCGTGCCGCCAAAGCGCTCCAGCGAATGGGGGCAATGGGAATTCAAACCGGGCTCATATTACGACACCACTGTTGCCGCCAAACACCCGTTCTGGAAAAGCCAAGATCTGCCTATCCCAACGAGAGATATCGAGCGGCTGCGCTCAGACATGTTGAATTGGGGGTATTGCAAAATTGCAGACGCGGTCTCTGCGGCACAAGTTGCTGTCATTCGACAGCGGGTGCTTGAGCAAGCTGAAGGCGAGCGGCTTGCCGGCATTGCGCAAAAAACTCCCAGCGGCCAAAACATTAACTGCTGCGTTAACAAAGGACGATGTTTTGAACGATTGATTGAGCAACACCCTGATACGGTTCAAGCCGGCCCGTTGGTTGAACAGCTGGTGCTGGAAGCGTTAGGGCCAAACTGGATCAGCAATTCGCTAATCGCGTCCATCGCGCTGAAGGGCGGCGTGCCTCAGGCTTTGCATCAAGATCAGGATATCGCGTTGGATTCCAGAAGTCCGCTGACCATTAATGTTATGACGGTAATCACCGACCTTGATGAAACCACCGGCGGTACGCTAGTCATACCCGGCAGCCATCGTACGTTATCAGATGCGGTGCGAGCCCAAATGCCCGTGGGTAAGTTGCCGCCGGCGATAAATATGGATGCTCCCATGGGCACCGTAGTCATTACCGACGGTCGTCTTGTTCACAGCACGGGTATTAATTACACCAACGCGCCTCGCATCGTCATGCTCAATGGTATGCAGCATCCCATCATCAGACAGCAGGAAAACTGGATGTTGTCCGTTCGCCCCGATGTATTGCGGCGCGCAAGCCCGAAACTTCTGCAGCGTATGGGTTATCAGGCTACGAACGCCGCGCAAACAAATGAGGGGCATGGCTTTGGCGCCACGGGCGAGGTTGATGAAGCAGCGGGCGCTACTGTGGATTTTCGCTTAGCAGCAGATGATGGTCATTACTTGAGAGTGGGCGAACTTAGCCCAGACTCCGTTGCAGCAGAACTTAATGCCCCGTACACCCTGCGTGAGGTTGTAACCAAGGCTCGCGCAGGTGGTCAAAGCGCGCCTGTCGGTATAGGCGGGACAAAAGCCAATCCATAGTGCGCGTGAGCAAAGCGGGTGTGTCCAGAAGCGGGCAGTAACGGCAAAGGCAGGCCGTTATTCTGTCTTCATAACGCTGTGGTTGAGGGTTTGGCTGCAGTTGGTATTGTCGTGTCCTGATTGTCGATCCAACTAGGCTAGGACTTAGAAAAGGAGCTGTGTAATGAAACGATCGCTCGTCATCTCAGTGACAGTCATTGCATTACTAATTGTTGGGTTAGTCACGGCGTTTGCGTACTACGGAGCGTCGGCCAACGCAGCTGTCGTGAAAGAACTGCGAGATAATCCTGGTGGCGAGCGCGCAGAAATAGTGATGTTGCTGACTTTCCAAGATGGCCGCGAATTGCCCGTGAACTATTTGCGTGAGGGTGACCAAGTTTTTGTTGGAGCAGACGGGCGCTGGTGGCGCGACTTCCGTTACGGTGGCGTGCCTGTCAAATTGTTTATCAAGGGCGAAGAGCACGCCGGAATAGCGCATACCGTTATGGACGACCCCGAATTCACGCGTGATGTTTTCCAGCGTCTGCGACCTAACGTGCCCAAGTGGTTGCCCGATTGGTTGGACGCCTATCTGATCGTGATCGAGTTACAGCTGTGAACCACAGATCCGCGGCTATTGCGGTTCTCAGCTGTCCATTGCCTCTAACAGTTCAAGCAAGAGGTTTATGATATCTAGGTACAAGCTGATCGCGATGTGCAAAGCGGTTTGCCAATCGTTAACGCCTTGCTCGTCCAAGTGGGCCAGTCGGTAAAAGTCGTAGAGCAAGAAGAATGCGAAAATTAAGGCGCCTATCATTGCGATAACGCGGCGCTGCTCAGATGCGAAGCTCGTAAATAGCATGATCAAACGGCAAATGATGAGAAGACCTAAAGCAATACAGAGATAGATGCCCAAACCAGAAAAATCGATTCCTGAATACATCCCGATGACCGCAGCCCCAAAAGTGATCAGTAGAGTGAGCTGCAGTGCGCGTAGGCCGTCGTTTTCATCCATATTCAGCATCATCATGCCGAGTACAGGACCCAAAGTGACACTCGTAGTGGTCATGGTTAATAAGCCCGCCGTCAGGCTGGAGTGACTGAAGAGGACCATTGCCAACATGGAACAAATGCAAACGATCGTTAACGCCTGCAAACCACGGCTTGCTTCAGTCGGCTGAAGGTCTAGCTCGCCTGAGCTATTGGTCTCTCGTGTGAACGATACCCCTAGCACGGTATCGCCTGTCTCGGATGCTAGCCGCGCACGTTTAATTACCAACAAGCAGATCGCGAAGACAATAAAAAGTTGGCTGCCCAATATCAGGAAAGTTTTGAAGATTAAGGATGATTCCATTACTTGTCCTTAGCGGTTGGTTCAAGCCACTGTGGAGTCTTAGGATCCCAATAAGGAAGATAAGCTTACGTATTGCCGAGCCCGCAGAAAACTCAAATATCGGCGCTAAGCAAGCTCGAAAACGCGCGAATGTGATCCGCGCAACGCCATCTTAAATTTAGCGTATTGCGCGATGGGCGTTTGCTGTGGAGGCCTGGTAGAGCGTCAGTAATGTTGTGGCGGCAAGCGGATGAAGCACAGCTTGGTTGAGTAAGCTGAGCCAGACGAATTCATGTGCCCAGACAAATCCCTCACGCTCTAAAGACAATTCGGTGTCTTCGCTGCATCCAGACTTAGGATCACGATTGTCGGATCATTGGGTTTGGTCTTGATTCTGCCCCGGTTACTTGTGCTGCCAATCATTATGGTCGTTAGAAAAACAGGTTATGAACGCAAAGCCGGCGCACCTTTTTTGAAAGATGGTTATTACTTGGTTGAGGTGGCTAAGTATATGATCGCTCGCAAAACGGGTCCGCCTGGAGTCGCTCTAATCGACTAATATAGTTTGGGGTGCGCGCTTGAGTTGTCGCTACCGGCGCGTAAATGCGATTGAGTGATGGGGGTAAATTTTCCCATTGAATCCAGCGCCGATCTGCAGCATCTTTGGCGATTGAGCAGTGATTATTGGGTGCAAGAAGGGAGGAAATGTGGAGTTGTTCGGAAAAATAATTTCTTGGGTCGGGTTTGGGTATATGTCCGCGCTAAGTCTCGGAGCGGTGTATTTTTGGATTCAGCTGGCCTTGAACGCTTTCCAGACGTTTGTCTACGTTTTAGTGATCGCGATTCTTGCTGGCTTGCCCTACCTTTTTTTAGTCCTGATAAATAGGTTCGTATTAGGTGTTTTCGTCTGGTTACCGTGGCGGGTACGAAGTACGGACAAAGTCCAAAGCAGCTAGCATTCACTCAATAGCCGTCAACGGCCACCAAGGCGTTCGGTTATTCGATATTCCGGTTATGCCCGTAGCAATATTATGCGACGAAACCTAGGGGGTTGAGACCAATTATTTGGCCGCGGCGTAGTTGTGCTCGGTCTGAGGCCAATTTTCTGATTCGCCAGCACATTGATGCATCAGAGCGTGCGCAGTTGCAGCCCCTGCCGTAGGGTCGCTGCTAAAGCGTTAAAGGTAAACTTGAGGGATTTTGGTTTTTCACGGGTCTGGTGTTTGGCTTAACAGCGGCACAGACGGGTAAGCAGCTTCTGTAGTGCAGCGCTCTGATTGGACTCTGAATAAGGGCCAACCGTTAAGCTACAGCGTTACGGCGCAGTCGGGTAGGACCAATGCGAAGAATTTTTGCTCAACCGGCGGCAGTCGCCTTTGGGCGGATTTGGATGCGGGCTTAGCGACCATTGCAGTTGGTTGTTTAGATGCTCCCGCAAACCTTCGGCCGACAATGGTCCATTGCGAGAATGATGCACCAGGTTGGAGTCGCGTGCCTGACCGACTAGCCTCTCCGCCTTCGGGATGATTTGCCGCAGAGGGGAGCCACAGGCTGTTAGGCTGTTGTGCTGAGATCGTGAAAGGGTGCTGGCTGTCGGTCGGCTGGGCAATAAAGCGGATGCAGCGGCTGGTTTCTTTTGGTTACACCCAGTGCCAATGGCTCATCAAACAAAGGCAGCACTGCAGCTGCGCGTTGCAGCAGTGTTCCGTGATTACCCCATGCGCAGACGGTATGGTCTGCAGCACGGGATAGCTTCTTCAAGTGTTTATCATTCTCGGGGCCTATTGGATCTGCAACGTGTTTTAGGGCTTGCGGATCGATCGCGCGATAGGCGAATAGATTGGCCAACACATAGCCGCCGTATCCCCATCGTCGGCTGAAGTCCGCAATTCGTCGGTTGGTGGGGTCGTCCTTAATATGGTCTGCTGTGCTCGGATTCAGGGCTACCCACAGCACTATTGGCTTGGTGTTGTCCCAGGTTCGCCGCAGCTCATAACGATAAGCGCCGCAGTCAGAGATAAGGGCTGACTTTCGCATGGATTATTCTCTCCTAGATTGTCCTGTTGGGCAGAGTCTGGGCAGCGGTAAACGCTCCGGCAATCATCCAACGGCCGTTGTACGTGCCTATGTTGATGATGCACTGATCGTTCCTCTTCGTTAAGGTATAGGTACTGAGTAATGGAGTTTAGGCAATGTCTACGAAACAGCTGCTGTGGTACTACGCGGTCGCATACGTATTGATCTTTTCTGCGGCCTATTTTGTCGCTAACGGATAGCGATCGCCGATAATCGTAGACGTGTGACTTTTTTGACTGGCGGCGGAGCAATCAATGACTGGAAAAACCGAAGGCATGATGCAAGAAATCCCAACTGTGGATTGGTTTGATCTGCAGAGTAATCGCGAAAAATTTCTGCAAGATCTGAAATTTGCATTGTCCGAATGTGGTTTTCTTGTGCTCGCCAATGCGCCAGGGCTTGATGATGAATTTCAGCAGCGAGCGTTTCGCGAGGTGCGGGGATTTTTCGATGCGCCAATGGACTTGAAAAAGACTGCGCATATTTCCAATACGCCATATTTTCGTGGTTATACGCTGCCTACGCCTGCTGATCGTGGGCATGGGCAGGTGATCGAAAATTTTCAGTACGGTTTTGAACAAGAGCCCCTTTGTGCCTACGACGACACCTCTCAGCCAATCCACAAACGCCTTTTTCGGGGTCCGAACACTTGGCCTGAGACAGACGCGCTACCTGGATTTCGTCCTCTGATCGAAGAATTGAATCTTACTTATCACCGTCTCACCCATGCATTGGGTGAGTTAATTGTTGAGTCCTTGGGCGAAGATCCTGCGGAGTTCTGTAAGTACTTCGATTTTGCTGATCCAGACTTGGCTGCAAGTTTAAATCACAACTTCAGTCTTGATGTTTTTGCGGAGGAAGCTCAGGCAGGTGTGCGCGAGGCTTACGCTCAGTTTGATAGCAAAACGGTGGGCGCGCACATCGATGGCCCACCATTCATCGCGTTGTTGATTAACGATCGGCCGGGTCTGCAGGTGGTAGCGGGTGAAGGCCAATGGATGGATGCGCCCGTGACATGTCGCACGGCAGAGGGGGACTATCACGTACCGGTAATACCGGGCTCGGTAATTGTTAACACTGGCGGCACGTTGATGCACCTGAGCGAAGGTCGCTATTCGGCAACGCTGCATCGGGTTAATACCACGCTTATTCCACGAGGCGAGACTCGTGTATCTATGCCTTACTTTCTTATTCCCAAAATGGAGGGCGATCTGATTCCATTTGGTAAAACTCAGGCATCACTAGAGGGTGCTGCTGGCTACAATGCGGGCCGTGACCGGGGTGCTAACGCCTGTGTGAATCGGATGGGTACGTTTCCACAAGTCACCCGACGTTGGTGGGTCGAAGAGTTTAAAGCGCTGAGCGAAAAACAGCGCGCGGAAGTCGAAGCGGAGACGGCAGCGGCTTATAAATTGGCGGCGGAGCGCGGAAAACGCTACCGAGAAGCTCGCGATTAATGCCTGAAGGTTTGCAGGCACACAACAGCACAAAGCTGTTGTGTGCGATCCTACTTGAATAAACCAGTGGTTGCCTAAGTGTCTAGGTGGGCGTGTCGCCTTCAACTGTGGCCCGTTCCATTAACCGTTCGTTTGGATAGTAGTCCGCTGTGGCGTAGTGTTGGGCGGCACGGTTGTCCCAAAAAGCGATCGAGTTTTGGCGCCATTGGAATCGGCACTGATACTCGGGTCGAGTCGCGGTAGCAAACAACTTGGTCAGCAATGGTTGTGCTTGTGAATCCTCCATCCCCGCAATGCCCACGGTAAAAAGAGCGTTAACATAAATTGATTTGCGGCCTGTTATAGGATGCGTGCGCACAATTGGATGTGTTACAGCCGGATATTTTTTTTCGAACTTCGTCATTTGCTCGGTGTCCGCACCGCTTTGCAATAAATATTGGCGCATAGGCTCGAAGCGATGCACGGCATGGCGCCCTTCTATCGCTGCCCGGACGGAGTCGTCTAAGCCGTCATACGCAGCCTCCATGTCTGCAAACAGGGTGTCACCGCCAATTTCCGGCACTTTTCTTGCGATAAGTATCGACCCCAGAGAAGGTTGGGCGCGCCAGGTCACGTCGGAATGCCAGATCGCTGTATCAGATGGAGGACGGTTTGAATCATTGTGCAGTACTAACAATTCGGGATAACCGTCTTTGGGGTTCACCGGGTGAGTCTCTAGTGTGCCGAATTGTCGGGCAAACTCGAGGTGTTGCTTTGCGCTGATGTCCTGACCGCGAAAGAAGATCACTTTGTATCGTACAAGTTGATCGCCAAGCCATGTCTGGCTAGCTGGGTCTAACGGTTTGCGTAGATCCAGGCCCTCTATCTCGGCCCCAATAGTCGGAGTCAGTGGCTTGGCGACAGCCATAAATTTCTCGCTCAACAATTGATGCAACAGTCTAACCTTAGGGTTATTCGGTCGGCAAAGCCTGGATCGTGCATCAGTGACAAGGATGGATTGGTTTATCCAGAATGACTATTCTGTTCGGGATTCTGATGGATGATTTAGGAGTGTAAGTGTCCCGCAGTCGAGCTTTTGATCCGATGGGCTTACAGCGCTCGCTCGGCATTATGCTTCGTTCCTCGTCAACCATTGACGAGATAAATCGCTACATTCAAGTGTCTTTAGCGATACTGAGGCGTTGGTTAGGCTTACAATATGGTAGGAGGGCGTTCGATGAATTGTTTTTTGATACGCATGTTAGTTGTGTTGGGCTTGGCTGCGTTTCCTGGGTGGAGTTTTGCTATAGATATTCCGCCAGGTCAGGCAATTGCGCCGCCGCCGGGCAAAAGCGCAATACGGTTCGAAGTGAACTCGGTGAAAGTCGGCGATAAATATCTTCAGGGCAAGGCGCTGAACACAGGCTCTGAACTCGAACTCAACAGCCTTGGTTTCCAGTATTCGCGCAGTCTTCTTATCAAGAACAGGTTGGCCGGGTTTTATTTAAATTCGGCTGTAGGCTTGGCCCTGCCAGGTGGTTCGATGGCGACCCAGAGCAATGTAACGAGCTTGACTGATTCTGCCGCGGCGCTGGTGACATGGTTGCTCGCGGATAAAGAGAAAGGCCGTTACGCGGTTCTAGGTACTTTTGTGATTGCGCCCACTGGAGACTATGACAGCAACCGTGCAATAAATTTTAGCCAGAACCGATTTGCTGGCGGTTTTCAGCTGGGCTACCACACACGCTTAGCAAAAGATTGGGACGTAATGACGACCGCTAACGTTATGTTTTCAGGAAAAAATGATGACTATCGCCTCACCCATCAAACCTATGAGCAAGACCCTCTCTACTCTATGCAGTTTACCTTGATGCATCATATTGATCCGTCGGTCACCGCATCAGCCACTTATTACGTCTACCACGGTGGTGCTGGGCAGTTGGACGGGGTGGACATGGATAATGACATTAGCCGCAATCGTTACGAAATGGTGTTGTCGAAAAGAGTCCGATCCGCCAAGTATTTTTTGTATTTTGGCAAAGATGCAAATACAGAGAATGGCTTTATCGAAGACCGGCGCGTGTCATTTCGCTATCAACACTATTTGTAGGGTCATTTAATAGGTATGGCAGTAACAGGCGCGCACGATACCTTGGCTTAGTAAATATTGCTCGAACGAATCACCGACCTGCGCCAATAGTTAAACTGGCGCGGACTGTGTCACCTGTTCTTTTTCGGCGATTTCTGCCTGAATTTCTGCGAGCCTTTCTTCGGTTAGCGAGTAGTTCCAGAGCATTGGCACTGCGATAAACTTAAAGATTGCTGGCACTATGGAATACAGGCAAGCTAACCAAATTAGCGTGTAAGAACTGTTAGGGTTGCTGATTGGGTCCGCTAGGGAATTGAAGCCAACAATCGTAGCGGCAGTGGTGCCGACCACCAAACCTAGTCCATAGGCTAGCTTCCGAGTCATCAGCCATATGCTGAAATAGGCTCCACCTTGACGCTTACCTGTTTGAGCGCTGTCGAGATCGATGACGTCGGCTGCCATAGCATAAGGCAGCGCGCTGAGTGCGCCGATTGCGCTGCCCTTCAAGCACATAACTCCAATAAACAGCGCGAATTTACCGGTCGGAATGCCCTCAAATTGGGCATTCAGTCCCATCATCCAACTGTCAGGGAGAAATGACAGCAGCTTGCTTAACTCCATAGCGGTAAACCAGTCTTGCGGAGCAATGGCGATCAAAGGAATAAAGCACGACCATAGCGCGTACCAGAAAATTGCCACCATAGTGGCGCGGTGTTTGCCGACTTTGGCCGACAGTTTGAACCACAGTGGAATCGCGATGATCTGCGAAAGAAAGTAGGGCGCCAAATAGAAACCGTATAAATCGCCCGCGAGCAGCACATGTTTCACAAAAAAGAAGCTTAACGAGTTCGTCATCGCCGACCCGATCGTCGAAAATAGAAAGATGATGACCAGTTTGCGATAAGGCTCGTTGGCCCAAACGTACTTGAAACTCTCGCGTAATGGCAGGCGGTTGCTGTCGCTTTCTTTGACCGGATGCTCTGGTACGACGGCGAGCATGTTGAAGATCAGAATGGGCATTATGATGACCAAGGCGATCGTCAAGAAATAAACGTTATCGGTGGGTTTGGTGTATCCCCAGAATACGATGATTGCTGGTGTCATTGCACCAATGAGTGAACCAGATACCGTGAACGCCTCCTTCCAACTCATGATCAATGTACGTTCGTTATACCCCTGCGCCAGTTCAGCACCCCAAGCAGAGTAAGGAACGTCTTTAATTGTGGCGCCGATATACATAATGACCAGCACCCCGAGCAAATACGGGTAGCCGGTATTAAACGTCAGCCCCAGCAAGGTTACTTCTGAAAATTCAATGGGCGGAATCCACAGTAACCAAACCCCAAGCATAAATATCGGCATGCCTATCAATATGAAAGGCCGGCGGCGGCCCCACCGAGTGCGCATGCGATCAGATAGAAAACCGATCACTGGATCGGTGATGCCATCGAAGACTCGCGACAGGGCCAGTACCAAACCGACAAATCCAAGACTCAGGCCAAAGCCTGCAGAGTCTGCGTATACTGGGGTGAGGTAGACGGCCAGCGGCAGGCCAACCATTGACAAGGGTAATGACGGCGCGCCGTAAGACGCCATCTGATAGGTCCCTAAAGACTTCTTTTCTGACACATGTTCCCCCTTCTGAGTCAGGTCTTAAAATGCGCTCGTGCTATTCCCTGCGCGTCACCGGCACTGGAATAAGCTGGGCGTTTTCGCCGATTAAAGCTTCCGGAAACTCTACGTCTGTGCTGCCAAAGGCAGCTCTTTGGTGCTCGACTCTGGTGCCATTTATATTGCCAAGCGTACCGTAGGTTCTGAGTCCCAGACGCGCGCGTAGCTTTGGGCTGGCTTGTTCGAAAATGTCCCGGGCTGTTGATACGCATGCGTTTTCTTGTTGGCGTATCCAGGGCGCGCAGCAGAAGACCGAAATTGCGCGCCGTGGATGTCCCTCAAGGTTGACGCCAGTGCCATGCCAAAGTCGACCGTCGAATACAAAGAGGCTGCCGGCGGGTGCGTTGATTTGGTGCCCAAGTTGCGGCTTCGGCGGATGCACGCGATGTTTCAGGGGCCAACGGTGACTGCCCGGAAAAATCACGGTGCTGCCTCGTTGCGGCGTGAAGTCATCTAATAGGTAAAACAAATTACACAGGGCAGGGAATTCGATCGAGGCGGGTATTTGGCCTTGATCTCGATGAATAAGTTCCGTTGTGGTCGTGGGACCAACGAACAAATGGGCGGTCAGACTTGAGAGCAACCAATGTTTTCCCAGTAGATAGCTGGCTACGGCATCGGTATTAGCATCTTCCACCAGATCTAGATAATGCTGACCTTTGTTCACCATATTCGGCAGCACTTGTTTATTACTGCCGCCGCGATCAGGGCAAAGTTCTCCTAGGCGCTGCTCGGCTGCGTATTGTTGGTCTAATTGTTGTTTTAATGCTTCGACGGTTTTGCTGTTCAATGCGTCGCGTAAAATGCAGCAGCCGTGACTATTAAGGTCGTTAAGAGCCTGCTTCAAATCTGTTGTGGGCGACGGAACATCGAGCGTTACAGGACCGTCTAATTCTGGTGCCTGAATATATCCGCTTTGACCTTCTCTGTTTGATTCTGTCGTCATCGCTCACCTTCAGCGTGCTACTTCTAAACTTATAGGCTTAGAGCGCGTTCTACCATTCGTTAAATCTAATCATTTTGTCCACGGGGCGGCGGCGGATTTTGCCGTGCCCTCCCAGTACCGGATAGCCTACCGGGATATGGGCGCAGGTGTGCCAATCTTCGGGCAGGTTTAATAGCGCTTTCACTGCATCCTCCTCGTAGCACAAGAGCGTGGTAAGTACGCATCCTAGACCCTCGTTGCGGCAGGCGAGCAAGAAATTCTGTACCGCTGGGTAGACCGATCCACCGCCGACCACGCTTGGCCGCTCAAGCTCGCTGTCGGTAATCGTCATTAACTTGGGGTTAAAACAAAATATGGCGATCAAAGGCGCTTCAAACATGTGAGCCGCCAGATAATTGCCTGCATCCAGTGCTTTTATGCTGCTCGGCTTGGCATCCTCTGGCATGCTCTCTAACCGCGCCTCGTAGCCTGGGACATAGGCGTCCCAGTGCGGCTTGTACAGATCCTGAAGCGCTTGTTTTTTCTCCGGCGTTGTTACCGCGATCAACCGCCACGGTTGGGTATTGCCGCCGGTTGGCGCCCAGGTCGCGGCGCTGAAGATACGCTGTAGCACGTCCTCAGCAATTGGGTCCGGTCGCAGTCTTCGCACCGCACGCAGGGTGCTCATTGCATCGTATAGGTCCATATTTCGCTCTCTCCCTGCCTCGACGATCCTCTATTTGAAAACGAATTTCTAGTCCCGCCTCATTTCAATGAGAATTATTCGCAATATCTTTTGGCGGGTCTTCAGGTGTTAATAGCCTACGTGAAATTCCCATTGATTCTAAAAGTTGATATTTATCAGCTATTTACTGGGGTTAAAGGGCCGCAAACCCTATTTTTTTTGGGTGATGAAAGCTCGAAAATGGACCCAAAAAGCGAGTTATTAACCACTCAACTTTCACCTTACTTTCATCCGATCAGACATAATTTTAGGCAATCGGGGCAGCGCGTGATCGCACCAATAAGGGAGCGGGGTATCGCCAGAATAACGCGCAGGCCGAGAGGAGATCGCTGCATAGTTGCAGAGATTGTAAGGCAAAGGGTGATCGGGTTGGGTAATGGCGAATTGTCCCTTCCGGTGGCTCTGCATGGGACTGAAACCCCGCAGCTGTCTTGAGGGGCGGCAAGATAATACGACAATTCAAACGACTGGTGCTTATGACAGGGTTGGTGAGGGGAGGTCTGGTTCTCGCTTAGAGGGTCAGAAAACGCCGCACTGGAACAGAGCATAGGACGCGGGGCATCCAGCGTTTGAACAAACCGAAGGGAGATAGAAATGTTAGACATGACCGATTTGGTTGGTGTTACTTTCTGGATCATATCTGCGGCGATGGTCGCAGCTACGTACTTTTTCACTGTTGAACGCGACCGCGCTGAAGGCAAGTGGAAAACCTCACTCACCGTTGCGGCGTTGGTTACAGGCATTGCCGCGATCCATTACTTCTACATGCGAGGAGTGTGGATCGATACACAGCAAAGCCCGATAGTATTCCGCTATGTGGACTGGCTGTTAACCGTGCCGCTGCAGATCGTTGAGTTTTACTTGATCCTTGCTGCAATAGCCGTAGTTCGAGCTGCTTTGTTCTGGAAGTTGATGATTGCATCTTTGGTGATGCTGATCTTTGGATTTCTGGGCGAAGCTGGCCTAATGAACTACTGGGTAGGATTCATCATCGGCATGGCTGGGTGGTTATATATCATCTACGAAATATTTGCCGGCGAAGCAAGTCAGATCAGTGCTGCTCAGGGCACAGAGGCAAGTAAAACCGCCTTCAACGCTCTCAGATTGATTGTAACTGTTGGTTGGGCTATTTACCCAATCGGTTACATTGCGGAGCCTGCCATGGGAGCCGGAGCTCTAAACATTATCTATAACCTTGCGGATTTTGTGAACAAAATCGCGTTTGGTGTAGTTATCTGGGTAGCGGCCACTTCATCTTCTAAGTCAACAGCTTAGGACTTGGATCGATAGCGCAAGCGGGTGTCGCCAGAGCGGCATCCGCGAGCGCCTTCTTTAGTCTTTAGAACTCGAGCTCAGCTCATAAAAACAAGTTAATCGCCAGGGGGGTCTGCCATGAGCAAAGACTTTAAGTCTCGACTTGAGTCGGTGATCCGTAGGTTTGGTGATGATGCAGGCACCATTAAAGACGCAGCGATGCACCATTTGTCTCGAGGCGGAAAACGCACTCGGGCCAAGCTTACTTTTGCTGCTGCAACGAATTTTGAAAGCCCCGACGCATTAACGCACATCGCGGCGGCGGCTGAGTTAATTCACGAAGCGTCATTAGTTCATGACGATATTCAGGACCGAACGCCAGTTCGCCGCGGTCAGCCTACGGTTTGGAAAAAATATGGCAGTAATACAGCGTTATTGTTAGGCGATCATTTGATTGCTGCCGCGTTTCGTAGTCTCGCGGCGAGTGGTTGTCGCCATGGAGCGCTTCCAGGCTTAGTGCAGGTAATGGCTGCTGCAGTGAGCCGCGCCAGTTCCGGGCAACTGCAACAACTGAAGGTGCATATCAATGCAGATGCGTTGCTTGGCCAGTATCAAACCATCGCGCAGCACAAGACCGGTTCCTTGCTTGCGCTGCCGCTGCAATTCGCAACAGTACTAGCAGACGGCGATGGGCGAATTATTAGCGCCGCACAACGCTGCGGAGAGCAGTTAGGGTTGGCGTACCAAATTTTGAACGATCTTGGGCCGCTCAATAGCGGATCCTATGCTCAGCATGAGGACATCGTAGATCGGGTCGTTACGGCACCGGTCGTGGCCGCGAGCAGAGTGAGCAATGCAAAAAAAGATGTGTTTGTTGAGCTGGTGAAGCAACCGCGGTTACGTGAATTCGCCTACCAGACTTGCAATAGTTGGGTGCGAGACGCGGCGGATTCTGCCCGTAGCAATGCGGCTTGGTTGCCGAGCCCGGTCGAAAATGTCACTCATCAGTTCATCGCCGATTACTTGACGCAACCGTTAGTCAGCGAGTCGGTGCCTAGGCGTCTGCGCAGCACTCCGCGCACGCCGTTATTTGCGACGGCGAACAGCCAATGACCAAACAAGTCATAGTAATTGGCAGTGGTTTCGGCGGCATGGCGGCGGCACTTCGGGCCCGCAAATTGGGCTTCGATGTTTCACTGATCGAGCGCTTAGATCAACTTGGCGGCCGCGCACGGACTTTCCAACGCGACGGTCATACGTTTGATGCGGGACCCACCGTGATTACCGCACCTTTTCTGTTTGAAGAACTGTTTGAGCTGTTTGATCGACGGCTGCCTGACTATGCCGAAATGTTGCCCGTAGCGCCTTGGTATCGATACGAATTTAGCGACGGGTCGCGAATGGATTACGGTGGTACGGTTGAGGACACGCTAAACGAAATCGAACGACTTAGCCCGGAAGACGTGGCGGGCTACAAGAAACTGTTAGCTCACTCCAAGCGGATATTTGACGTTGGCTTTGGTGAGTTGGCTCATGTGCCGTTCAATCGGCTCTGGTTCATGCTTAAGCAGGTTCCGGCGTTAGTGCGCTTAGGGTGCTACCGTACCGTGTGGCAGTTTACTAAGCGTTACTTAAAAGACGATCGGCTGCGGCGCGCCTTTAGTATTCAACCGCTACTGGTGGGTGGTAACCCGTTCAATACCACCAGCATCTATTCGTTAATTCACTATCTCGAGCGACGCTGGGGCGTGCATTTTCCGCGTGGCGGCACGGGCGCACTCGTTGCTGCTATGGGGCGTCTCATGCATGAGGTTGGAATTAAGGTAACGCTGAATCAAGAGGTGCAACGTATATGCATTCAAGGTGGCCGGGTGGTTGGAGTGCAATTGGCGAACGGGGAAACCTTGGCTGCGGACTTGGTGATCTGTAATGGCGACCCTGCACAGATTTATCGATCCTTGGTGCCTCAATCAGACCGCAAACGTTGGAGCGATCGGCGCATAGACGGGCTGAAATATTCGATGGGTCTGTACGTAATGTATTTCGGTACGACGTGTCAGTACGATGAGGTAGAGCATCATACGATCGTATTTGGCGACGAGTATGAAGAGTTATTGCAGCGGATTTTTGCCGGCGCGCCGGCCGGTGATGATCTTAGTTTGTATTTACATCGCCCTACGGCTACCGACCCTACGTTGGCTCCCACCGGTAAAGATACATTCTATGTGTTAGCGCCAGTGCCGAACTTGCAACGCCATGATTGGCTGGCGGTTCGTGATCAGGTTCGCGAGCGCGTTATTGATATTTTGGAAGAGCGGGTGTTGCCGAATCTACGTGAGCATATGGACGTTTGTTTCGATCTCGATCCAGCACAATTCGATACTGATTATAAATCGCGTTGGGGGGCGGGCTTTTCGATCGCTCCGATTTTCACCCAGTCTGCATATTTCCGTTTTCACAATCGCTCCGAAGACGTCAAAAACCTTTATTTGGTCGGCGCGGGTACTCACCCGGGAGCTGGTGTGCCTGGCGTGCTCAGCTCAGCCAAGGTGGTTGAACATTTGTTGAAAGAGGATTTTCCGCAACCCATGGGAGCGACGGTATGAACGTCAAATCAAAAAATCCTGAGAGAGTATTTAAGGCTAATGCGAAAACCTTTGCATTGGCCGCCCGATTCCTGCCTAGGGCGCGCTACGATGCCGTGGCGCGCTTATATTACTTTTGCCGTTATATGGATGACCTTGCTGACGCGGCACCAGCCGGCTGTAACCACGACAAGCTTATTGGTTTGCGCCGCGACTTTGTTAACGGCAGCAGTGCTGATCCGGTGATGGCTGATCTGCTGGCGCTTCAGCAGGCGTTCGGTATTCCAGCGAACCTGATCATGGATTTTATCGACGCCCTGATTGCCGACCAATGGCCGCGGTATTTGCAAACTCAAGATGAACTAGTGCGGTTTTGTTATGGCGTAGCCTCTACCGTAGGGCTAATGATGTGCCATTTATTTGGTGTGAAAAATCCGCGTGCCTATCCATTTGCTGTGGATTTAGGGGTGGCGATGCAAATGACCAACATCTGTCGTGACATCCTCGAAGATGCCGAGCGCGACCGGGTATATCTCCCCGCCGAGATGCTTGAAGGTCCGGTGAGTTCGGTTGGTCTTGTTGAGGGTGACGCGGCGCAACGTGCTATTGCTTATCAAGGGGCCGTGCATTTGTTAGAAATGGCTGACGAGTATTATGCCAGCGCGATTCAAGGTTATGGATACCTGCCGGTCGCTGTGCGACAGGCGATCAAGATCGCTGCGCGCCTTTATCAGGCAATTGGTGAAAAAATAGTCGCTCAGCCCACACAGTATTGGCAGCGGCGCACCGTAGTGCCGAGAACCACCAAGTGCCGACTTGTGGGTGAATTGTTGGGACGCCGGATTACCGAAGGCTCTAGCAAGCTCATTGTCCAGCGCGCAACACACCGACCGCGATTGCACAAGGCGTTGGACTCGCAACGCTTCGGGACTTGAGGCCGCCGGGAGCCCTCGATGACTGACGCAGTGACATTGGCGAGCGTCGATGTAGCGATCGTTGGTGGCGGTATGAGTGGCTTAGCGCTGGCCTGTCAGATAGACCGCAGGAATAACCTCGAGCAAACTCGTACAATCAAGTCGTTAGTGTTGGAACCGCGGAACCGATATCAGCGCGACAAAACCTGGTGTTATTGGCGCAGGGAGGCGGGTCATTTTGATGCGGCGATCAGCCACTCGTGGTCGCGTTGGGAGATTCGCTCAGCGGGGCGAGTAACGACCAGTTCGTGCACTGAAATGCCTTATGTGCGGGTTGATAGCGGTCGCTATTATGAATGTGCGGTCGAACAATTGGCTAGATCAAATACTGTGGCCCTGAATCTAGGCGTTAGCGCCGGGCAAATAGACCGTGAAGACCAACGATTGTCCATAGACACTAATCAAGGTCAGGTGCGTGCTGATCAGGTCATCGACACGCGGCCGCGGCCGATTCCTCGAGGCACTTTGCTGCAGCATTTTTACGGCTGGGAAATCGAAACTGACGAAGACGTCTTCGACCCCACCACGGTCACGCTTATGGACTTTAGTGCGGATAGCGGCGACGGCGTGCACTTCTTTTATGTGCTCCCCTTCAGTACTCGAAAAGCGTTGGTGGAGACGACTCATTTTTCTAAACAAAGGCACCGCGAAGCTCAATATCATGAGGAGCTGCGCGGCTATTTGCGGCAACGCTTTGCTTTGTCGACCTGGCACATTTGCAGTAAAGAGCATGGCGTTTTGCCAATGGCGAAACGGCCAGCGGTTAAATCAACGGACGAGGCTAATGTTCTGACATTCGGGTTGCACTCAGACACGGCGAAACCCTCAACGGGCTACTGCTATCCGCATGCCCAACATCAAGCTCTAGGGTTTGCAGAGTGGCTATCCGGATTCTCAAACAGTCTGCCACCGCGGGCCAGGCCGAGTGTTGCACGCTGGTTAGACGGCGTCTTTGTGTCATTTCTTGAGCACCAAGCAGCCCAAGCGCCGGAGGTCTTTTTTCGCCTATTCGAGCGCGTGCAACCTGCGGCGCTGGTGCGGTTTCTGAGCGATGGTGCAACGCTTGCTGACTACCTGCGGGTTGTTTGGGCAATGCCGAAAGCTGTTATGACGCGCGAGGCGTTTCGTTTTGCGTTCGGCCGTTAAGCCCTACGGCGGATTCTTGCTGGGGTCAGCAATTGCGCTGTGCATAGCCACTGGGATGGTTGAGCAAAGTTCGCTGCTGATTTTGTCCTGCAGTGCGTTAATTTTGTTGGCAGGTTTGCCTCACGGCGCATACGACTGGGTCATTATGCGGGCGTGTTATCAGGATGGTCGGCTAGCCGCCGTGATTTTGGGGTATTTGGCTCTAGCCCTCTCGGTGCTTGGGCTTTGGTGGATTGCGCCCCAGGCGTTGCTGATTGCATTTTTAACGTATTCAGCTTTTCATTTTGGCGATTCCGATTTTCCTAATGCGTCGAGGCTCCATCAAGTCAGCTGGGGCATGGCCATTATTGGCTTGCCAGGCTTATTAGCTGCTGCTGACGTTGAGGCGTTATTTTCCTTGCTTACTCAAGGGTCGACCGCGCCGATGTTGATAGACCTGCTGGCTGTGTTGGGTAGCCTAGCTGCAGTTGTTCATGTAGCTGCGGCGCCCAGGCGCTGGTTGTCATTAGCCTTGCTTACTGTGTACGGCGCTGTTTGTTGGGCGTCCGGTGCTTTGTTGGCCTTCGCTTGTTATTTTGCTTTATTGCATAGTCCGGTGCATTTAGCCCGATGGCGCGACACTTTCAATCAGCAGGGTTCCAAGATTATCTTGGCACTGAGCTTTGCCGTAATAGCCGCTATTGCTGGCGCTGTTTGGATTAGTACTTCAGGTATTGCCTTGACCGTAGAAACCATCAACCAGGCGACCTTTCGTTACACTTTTATTGCGCTGGCTGCTCTGACAGTCCCGCATATGGTGTTGTTGAGTATCGCCAACGCACGAGTTCAATAGGTAGCCAGAGTGCTGATGCTTAACCCTCTACATGGAACAGTTTGTTATAAATGATCCAGCTGCCATCCAACTTCAGCATGGATAGTGTGTCTACGAAAATCATTCCTAAATAACCGTCTCGAACCCTAGCTACAGCGGTGTCGCCAGAAATGTCGACAGATAATGTTTCCAATAGCGGTGGTTCGCCTTTGTCTTTTGCAGATGGGATTTGCGTACTGACAAAATGAGCGAACTCTTCCACGGTTTGTTCAAGTAAATTCCGCCCCATATAGCCCGTTACTTTCGCATTTGGGTGGAATGCCTGGTGCACCTTATCGGGGTCGGACAAGTACATGGAATCAAAATAAACTTGGATGGTCGCCGCGATGGCTTGTGCGTCACTCATAGCATATGTCCAGCTGAAAAGCCGAAGTATGAGCAGTATGGCTGATTGATGCCAGCCGCTATCGATTAATCGATAACAATTGGAATTAGTTTCAACAGCGTCAGATTACGGTCGTGCTTCACGCTTTCGACTTGATCGCCGACTAGAGTGACGAAGCGTTCGCTGCCAAACCTTGAGCGAAACACGAGAACGATGACATCCTCTGCAACAATTCGACGATCGATAGGATAACCGTGTTTTGCGACGACCTCAGCCTCAGAAAGGCCAGCATAGTCTTCTGGAAGTCGACCAGTAGAGCAGGCACCAACAAAAAGTAAAAAACTAAGGCAGAAGAAAGGCCGATGCATAAACGACGGTGCCCAGCTCTTCGAACCGATGGATAATGCTGTTGGGGTACCCAAGCTAAGACTAGTCTTGGGGCATAGACCAGGTTTTGCTGTATCGCCGCGCTCTCTCAAACTCTGAAAGCTGTTCTTCGACTTCATGTAAATCAGGGCTTTTTTTGGTTTCGGCCACCTCTTCGGGAAGGGGTTTGACAACTCGTTGGACTGCTGCGTTTT
>ERZ802830.1818-NODE-1818-length-19951-cov-23.998_pt1 | contig 19951 bp, 26 predicted proteins | sample MGYA00345654_ERZ802830 | MGnify/ENA primary metagenome ERZ802830 (study PRJEB30503, sample SAMEA104212375) | marine metagenome | biome: Westerlies Biome; feature: [SRF] surface water layer (ENVO:00010504) within the epipelagic zone...; material: water...
TGAAGATACTGCACCAATCCATCTACTAGTTAGCGATTACACAAAATGGTTGAACTCATAACTGATAACTTAGCAAAAGCGCACCAATAAAATCAGTCCATCTAATACGACGAACTTTTATATTCTTTAAAAGATTTCGTAAGAAAATAAATCTGATCCTCTTACATTATAATCTATAATTCAGTCACTTTATTTTCTTTAATAAGGTTTTTCCAATCAGTTTCAGAAAGTATTTCCGTCGTTCCTTTTTCAACTGATTTGATTGCACCCATTAACTGAGCAATCGTACCTTTTTTTTCCCACTGACCTTTTATTGTTCCATCGCTACCTAGTCTATATGAAACAGTTTTTATATGTCCGGAAATATCTTTATCTTCATAGAAATTAAAGATATTATTACTTCCTACGGGTCTAAAATATACGGACATAATTAATTTAAATCAGACCCAGATGAATTAAGCTCTGCCACAATATTAGCTTTTAGTATCAAAGCTTTTACCATTTTCTCAGTCTTGGTAAGTTTGGTCCAATCCACACTTAACGACTGACAATACTCGCATTTGCATTGTTGCCGGTTTTTGGTATTAAGATTATCAAAACCACGATCGTGTATCATTAGGTATCTTTCGTATATGAGCTTGTTTTTTTGCAGGCAGGTTTGCCCTAAGACATTTTGTGTACGCACTCCCTCGATGATTGGATCAAACTGGTGTAAAATTCTCCCTAATTGGCTAAGCAGGACCTTAAAGAAAGGCTTTTAAATGGATTGGGATGCACGTTACTCAATTGACGATTATTTATTTGGGAAAGAACCAGCACAGGCACTGTTAAGAAATGAGGAGCACTTGGTGGTGGGCGGTAATACGCTTGTAATAGCCGATGGCGAAGGTAGAAACTCAGTTTATTTAGCTAAGAAAGGTTTCAAGGTCACTGCAACAGACAATTCAGCAGTTGCACATCATAAAGCAAAAGCCCTAGCAAAAAGCCAAAATGTAGAAGTAGATTATAAACTAGAGGACTTTTTTGATATCAATTGGAGCGAAACACAATATGACAATGTTGTTGGAATATGCTTCCAATTTATACCACCCAACTTGATAGACAATGTGCTGATGGGCTTACGTTCAGCAACAAAAAAAGGAGGCACATTATTTATACACGGCTACACACCAGACCAGCTCAGTTACGGAACCGGTGGCCCTAAAGATATATCACTCATGTATACAAAAGATACCTTCACAAGATTATTTCGCCACTCAGAAATATTTAAGTTAGAAGTTTATGAAGCAACATTACACGAGGGCGTAGGTCATAGTGGAAAGTCAGCTATGATAGATTTTATAGCTAAGTTTTAATGCGAATAAAAAAATAGGTTATATTAGTAAGATTAACCTCGGAAACTCTGACCTACTCGTAGAATTTCGGACCTCGTTCTTTATCAATCTTAATAAAAGCTAAACATCACCAGTATATTCACCTCTTGCCGGATAATCCTTTTCAATCACAAAATCGATTGCACCGAGCAGTTCAGAGAAATGAGGCCGAACAAAGGGCATAGTTTGAACGGAACCATAAAAAAGATTCTGTTCTGGAGTAATCATAAACAAACCAGGTTCTGGAAATAGCTGCGGCTCTTCAATACCAATCGAAGTTTTGCCACGGGATGTGGAAATATAAAGACCCCATTTGCGAGCATGCTCCAAACTTAAATTATAACCAATTCGCAAGGTCTTTGCTTGAACGCGCTTTGCCATTTCATTCGCTCGCTCTTTGGCGTCTGAACTTATTGCTATTGTAGTAACACCTCTTTTCTTAAACTCAGGCGTCAAGCGCTCTAGCTCACTAAGATACGTGGCGCAAATAGGACAATGCAATCCACGATAAAAACAAACTACCGTTCCCCTTTCAGAAATTTCATTCGATAACTCAAAGGTTTCGCCATTTACCGTTGGTAATATTAAATTTGGTGTTTTCTGTCTGGGAATAAGCATGTTAGCCTTCTTTTTGATTTTATAAAATTTCCAATAAGCAAAATATTCAAATTTACAAAGATTTTTTGTTTGGAATTTGGATAATTATGCTAAGAATACATTCTTTTCTTTCGCTCACGGGTTTCCTTTGTGCCCTTTTCAGAGCCATCATGAAAAGATCCAAACCACTTATCCCAAGGCATTTCAACAGTTCCATAGTTACACTCAAAATATCTATGATGCAGTTGATGGAAAAAATCACCCATATTTGCCCGTTCTTTGTCCGCCACGTATAGCTTTTCGAACCCTGAGTGGGAAAATATTGGGTGAATTGACTGCATATAACCATGGAACATGATGTGCATGGGATGACTTGGTATGATGAAGTGAATGAGAAAATTTGTATAGAATAGCAAATGCTCAATGGGGTGCATTGAAATACCCGACCAGGGACCAACATTTATATTTCGATGATGTAGTGCATGAGCGATACGATAAAGTGGCGGCCAGTGAAGTGCTCGATGAATCCAGTAAAAGTGAAAGCTTGCCCATAAAATGAGAAAGGGAAACATTAAAAAGAACCAAATAATATTATCTGGAAACAGGATTGCAGGTGCGAAGCCATTCGCCATAGCCCAATAGACCAGGCATTGAAAAATTGACCACTGTGTAACACCACTCGCCAAAGTCCAAAACATATTATCGTGAACTTGATTACGAAAACTAAAAGTTCCGTTGTTAATTGCGGGTTGTCTTGCATCAAATTTAAACTCGTTGCCTTGTCCCTTAATTTTATAAAGCCAATAATGCAGCATCCCAGCGCAAAGCGTGTGAGGGACAAGATTAGCTAGCCACACTCTTATTATCCACTCTGCCTTGAAGTTTTGCATGACTTCTAACGGGGGTAAAATTAGGAAATAAGCAGCAAAAGCCAATGCTAGTGCAAGAGTTGTAGTGGATGCGGCCAGCCAGTAGTTAGAATACCACTTCAAGACTGGCAAAAAGTTCGGTGGCCATTTAAATAATGGATTTAACGGAACTGCGCTAACTGGACGGTGGTTCCAACGGTTCGCTTCTTGATCGTTTTGAAATTTTTTTTCCGTCATTTTGAAAAGCTCTCACTTAGACTCATCTTTACAAATATCAGCGCCCCGTATTTGTATCATGCTTGACTAGTCTTGCTAGTATTTTTTGTTTGCACCCAAATTGTCTTTGTCTGTAGATATTGATCGATAGCCTCGCTGCCATTTGAAATGCCTGATTTCTGTTGTGGCCGCCAGAATGAGAACCACATTGTCAGCCGTGATGGTTATAGTGAATTAAATATGAGCATTTCAATATTCCTATTAATCAAAGCTATTTTTATAGTATTTGGCATTACACTTCAATTACAAAGACTATTTTGCACATGGCCTTCAAAAGCTGTTCCTTCTGAATAAAGATGATCAAGAAAAAATTATTGCACTCGGTTTAGATAACTTTGATCTATTCCATAATAAGTGCCGTATATTTTAATAGAATTTGAAGTAAACCTGCCAGATTTAGGGAATAAAGTGTGGAAATGAAATTAGAATCTTTGCAGTATGAGGCGGTGCTCTCTTATTGTATTGACCGGACACTTAGCGGTTATGAGAACGCTTTATATTATGGTAAGCTATGCGGTTTTCTTACATCCGATAATGAGCTCACAACTAATGGTAAAAAGGTTGCAAATATCCTTGCCAGTAAGAAATAAGCTTAACACTCCAACGCGTGAGAGATAGGTAGAACTTCTTATAATTATTAAGTTAATCTATAACTTAACTTTTATTAATGAGAATTACTTATTTATCTCACAACTAATGTAGATAAATCTAAGACGCTAGATAAGACTTTTAAAAACTGATATTATTATCAGGCTTCCTTTACTAGTTTTCAAAAGGGTACGATTTTATTACCATTTTAGAATATTAGTAAATACTTGCCGGTATTTTTAATTTAAAAAGTCTGAGGCCTCCCTTTGTTTATTCCAGATAATTTTAAAATTCCAACTCATTTATCAAATGAGCAATTTCATTTTGAAGTTTTAGATCCAGCATTTTGCGTTCTGGATTATGAGGCGGTCATGTCAAGTAAAGAAAGGCTACATCATGTTTTTTCGCAGGACGACAATTGGCCAGAAGATGATATGAGTTTTGAGTCAAATAGAAATGACTTAATCATGCATGCAGCTGACTTTAATGCCAGGAAAGCTTTTGCCTATGCGGTGCTTAATTCGGAAAAGGATGCTTATATCGGTTGTGTATATATCAATCCTACTGAGCAAGAAAACTACGATTGTGAAGTATACCTATGGGTGAAGGATAGTGAATTATTATTAGATAAATTTCTGTTTCAAAGTGTAGAAAATTGGTTGCAAGAAGAGTGGCCATTTAGACGGCGTGCTTATCCAGGACGTACTATTTCCTGGGAAGATTGGAAATAAAGGCTTAGGGTTCAGCAATAAAATTCTACCACTATTTTCCTGATTTCGGCAGTCCTTTTTCTGGACTATTATGAACTTGTATCAAATAGTAAGAATACTCCATATATCACGAAGAGAGTAGACCAGAGAAATGACTCCAAATGACTTTCGCATTCTTCCAATCGTATTAGACGCTCTAAAGAAGCCGCGTGAGCCCCGCAGTATTTTAAATTATATGTGCGCTTGCGATACCACCAATCCAGAAACTCGCGAAGCTTTAAACAATGAAGATGTTGTCAGCCCACTGTTACCTATTTGGTTCGCAAGTGGCTCAAAATTAGATGATCTTTGTCAACCTTTCGCTGTAGTCATTCGTGAACTCAAAGCTAATCCAACGACTTTAGTGGGGAACAGTTGGGACAGCTTAGATGGCAAAGTCGCTAAGGTTTTACTTGCAGATCAATTATCAAGATCGTGTTTTCGCGGTTCGGCAGAAGCATTTTCATACGATCTTATAGGTCGGCAAATGGTCCACGATCTTGTAAGTCCAGAGTCATTAAAAGAAACCCTCACATTACCCGCGGCGTTACTTTATCTTCTGCCTTGGGCTTTGGCCCATTCTGAAGAATTAAAAGATTTAGAGCGTGCGTGCGAAATTATTGACATTACTATAAGTGAACATCCTCGATTCAGTCTGTTTGAGCGGAGTAAAATGGCAGTAGACCAGCATCGACAAGTTTTAGAAAAATTTGGGCGGTATCCTCAAAGAAACAAGGATTTTTTAAGAGAAAATACAATGGCGGAAATTGAATGGCTTAATGATAAAGAGAATTTACCAATCTGGGCTGGTGGGAAACTCTCATTCGACAAGCCAATAATCTAATAGGTTTCTTCTGTTTTGCATAAGAAATTTGGAACTTAACCAAGTAAAAGATAATGAACCAATTTTGTTATATAGAAATAGCATGCTAAGATAGCCAAAGTAGCCAATACTAAGTCAGCGAAATGATCTTTTGAAAAAAAAATTATGGGGAATACTGATGCGCTTTATGAAAACGATCCGATTCAAACCTAAACCAGATTTCCTAGACGACTTCTTAACTGAGTATCATAAGGTTACTGAAGCAGCGCTAAAAGATGGATCAATAGTTTCTTATTTTACCGCAGTCGTTGAAGATGAGATTGTGTACATTGGTACCTTTAATGACAAAGAGCCGGTATCAAATACTATTCAACGCGGATTGGACTGGTTAGATAATTTTAAACATATGCTCCAGCTATACTCTCACGGGAATAGTTACGTAATTATTGAAAGTGGTGCAATTAACAATGAGAATAGAATATCTACCCTATAAAAATATACGATAATAAAAGTAATCAATGGTGGAGGAAATGTTCAAAAAAATCTTAATGCGAATAAGAGGTTTCTTGAATCAGCCTATTGAGAAGCAACTAATGGTTCTCATTTTAATCGTTTTTTTAATATTTTTATTAACCCTAACTCAGTATGTTTCGGTGCTTACGGAGAGTGCAACCAAAGCTCTCTACACTCCTTAGCTCTATTTAGTTAATTGAAACTAGGGTAATCTAATTTGACAAAATCAAGAAATTACTTCTTGGAAGGATAGACAGTGGATATATATAGAGCCGGGTCAAAACCTACACGAAAATCTTCCTCCGACTGGTTTACCGGAACAGTATGGCAAGATCCGATAGTTGAAGCACCCGAACCAGCAAGGGTCCGGGCTGTAAAGGTAACATTCGAGCCTGGTGCGCGTACTGCATGGCACACGCACCCTCTTGGCCAAACACTACATTTAATAAGCGGTGTAGGCCTGATAGGATTAAGAGACGATCATCCTAAAATTATCAATGCAGGGGATACCGTCTGGATACCACCGAACGAGGATCATTGGCACGGAGCCACACCAACTAATTCTATGACCCACATAGCCATACAAGAATCTATGAACGGGAGTGTTGCTAATTGGTTAGAAAAAGTGGCTGATGAAGAATATCAGAGTTTGTATCTTAGTTTACAGAAATAAATTAATATTTTTTACTCTATAATTGGTTCATTTTATAATCCAAAACCTATACAACCTCGTAATATCGATATGAGATACATTTTCTTTTTAGCAATTTTAATTCCATATGTGTGTTTCGCAAGCGCAGACATCAGGGAAAGATATGTGAATGCAGTAGAGGACTTTTCAACTTGCGGGGTGGCGCTGATGCCTTGGGGTACTAATGCCTGGCAGTATGATGAAGCTGAGAGACCATATGTAGAACAGGCTAAAATAAATCAAAGCAAGATGGAATCTGAAATTGATGAAAAGTTTTACACGGAAGCTAACTTACAGAAGTTATTTGTTGATCTTATTGATAACTTTTATAAAGAAACCTCTGAGCTAACAGCACAACTCAAAAAGCTGCCTTCCGATGATCATGATTTGATTTGGGGCAGACTTTTTAACTTAGAAAAAGAAGCTGTTTTTGTGCGAGAAAAATTGGCATCTGACTTTCGTCTTCATGCAGAAATAATTAGGATGTGTTCCAGCGGATAGAGAAAAGCGTAAGTGAGTTTACAAGTTATGATCAGCTTAGCCAAGCTTTTGCTTGATTCTCATAAAAAATAGTCGCGCTACAAAAAATATAGTTAAGACAAAGTATTGCGCTGGATTGGTGCACAGAATAGTCAATTTACTTTTACTAACTATCCACCGAATAAAATTAAAAGCTGCGATGCAGCCAAAGCAACCGCAAGAACTAAGTTCATGAGTCGGAGTAAATTATAGGGCTGTGTAGAGATAAATTTGTAAGCATGACTGTTTTTAGTTTCTACCGCTGCATCCTTAATGTTTGCAACTTGTGATTGAAGAGTTGCATCACCCCAGACAAATGTGAATAAGGCAGTAGCGATAATTGGTACACACAAAGCAATTTCGTGTCCGTTAGTATCAGCAAATAAAATCAAAGCGAAATTCGCACTATTGGCCAATAACGCGACTGCTATACCCGCAATTTGAAAAGATATAGCATGATATAAACCACTTAGGCTGGGATCATGTCGACTATCCAATTTTCTCTCCTTTTAATTAAGAATATTTAATACCTTATGCTGAATAACAAATTTATCTGCGCCGATTAAGATTATTTATTCTACGACTTAATAGCTATTTTCGGCAATGTGCATTTAACTCAAATCCTTTTCTCAAAACCTACCGCCTTTAAATCTCTGATCCAAAAGGTATCTCGTCACGTATCGTATATATAATTAAGGGACAAATTATGAACGCTAAAAATGAATTCATTTATTATGAAACTGTACTTTCTTACTGTTTAACAAAAATTCAGAGCAATAATCACGACCAAGCAATGCATTATGGCCGCTTGAGTGGTTTTTTTACAGCTGGCAATCAACTTACCCCGATGGGCAACCAACTTGCAAAGTATCAGCTCGAAGGACTAAAAGCGGCCTAAATCTTAACAATTCTACCGATGCATAATCCATCGGTGTTGTAAGCGCCATGTTTATTAATACTTATTTAAAGATAGGGTCTTGTACAGTCTCAAACTGCCTTATGTTGGTACCTGATTGTACCAGAGTATGCTTTGCACACGTTTTCTTCATCAAAACGATCACATAAATGTTCGATCAGCTCAATCATATTGTGAGGACCATGCACATAGTTCATAAATTCATCCATAGAAGCCCACTCATTCACAACAAGCAATTGATCTTCATGTGTATGTACAATGTTGTAGCTGTCTAGCCCGTCAACACCGTCTTTTCTACTCTCAACAATTAAGTCCGTAATTTTATCCGCTGCCCCTTCTTTCGGGGTAACAGCTATTACACTCATCATTTTCATAGATACATTCTCCAATTGGCCGATCTATCACTATCTCTTTTTTTTTATATTTACCAGTAGAACTCCACTTCTGAATAGCTATCGTTGATTACGGAATGCTAATGGTATTAGCACTTACGGTCTTGCACACTGATTTTGGTTTACAGGAAAGTTCATGCTGTAAAGTTTTGCAAAACAGTTAGCACTAAACTATGTAAGAAATTATACTTCTAATAGATTAGGGATAATCCAAATCATGAATTCTATCGTTAAACTCCCCGATATAAACACGGTGGCTCCTATCACGGATAATTTGGACGGTTGGACCATTCGAGGTGGTGACCCAAAAATGAAGACTTGGATCTTGAACACAAGTAATGATGGAAGCATGATCTCTGGTTATTGGGAAGCTACGCCAGGAACCTATTATGCAGTTTACTCTGAATACGAGTTTGTGCACATACTTGAGGGCGAAGTGCTCATAACGCAAGATGGCTGTGATAGCGTAAGGTTAGTTGCCGGGGATACGTTCGTTGTGGAAGCGAATTTTAAAGGTACTTGGGAAATTATCCAAACGGTGCGTAAGTATTTTGACATCAAACTGAAGTGATTTTGCTAATTCCAAAAATAAAAGGGCTTCGCGATTACGGCTCAGCCCTATGTAAGTAAATTTGGGAGATGTTAACTAACCATGGTTAACGCGCACTATTTTTGTCATGACACATAGTATTTACGCTCTAAAACTGAGATTGGATCACGCTTAAATAGTTAAGATAGAAGAAGAGGAAAATGGCGCACCGGGTATGCAACCAAACTTCATTAAGATTGTTTATTATCAATGGCTTATTGAGTTGCCATTTCGAAAAAGCGGACCCGAAAGCGGTCCTTAGTCAAAAGATTCAATAATTATTATAAAACTTTTCGTCTGTGAAAAACTAAAATGGTAATTTAGACTAGGCCATAGAAAAAAATTTAAAAATTAAAATTTGGGACGTTAAGACTTATGTTTGCTCAAAAACTAATTGGCTTAGATATTGGAACAACCTCTGTAAAAGCGGCCGTAATCGATACGAATGGCGCCATTCACGCACGATTTTCTGAGTCCTACCCGTCGAGTAGAACGGGAACCAATTTAGTTGAACAAAATCCAGATGACTGGTTAGGCTTATTAAACAGGGCATTAAACTCTTTCATTGATCACGAAGTCGTTGGAATTGGTATTTGCAGTCAAGTAAATACCCATGTTTTTCTTGGTGTCGATGAGCGCCCATTATTTCCAGCAATAACTTGGCAAGATATTAGAGCTAAAAAAGAAGCTCAAGATCTTAACAGCCAGGTTTCTGATGAAGAAAAGATTAAGTGGTGGGGCTCCCCCATGCCAATAGACGCTAGTCATGCTCTAAGTAGGATGTCGTGGATGAAGAAAATGCACGGCGAAATATGGAATAAAACCAGAAAAGTCATGCTGCCGAAAGACTACTGCATTCTTAAACTGACAGGTACAGCATCAACAGATCCTCTCTCGAACATAGGTCTCGTTGACAATAAATTTAATTACATTTCTGAGCTTTTTGATTTAGTTCCCGGTGCAAGGCAGCTGATGTCACCTATTATTGGAGTCTCTGATATAGCGGGATATGTCTCTGATGGTCCCTTTTCAGGTACCCCCGTAATTTCTGGTACGATGGATGCCTGGTCGGGCATACTTGGGGCCGGAGGAGCAGAGCGCAATTCTTCAGTCTATCTAAGCGGTACGAGCGAAATCATGGGTATTTCATCAGCAAAAATAATACCAACACCCGGTGCTATTGTCTTTCCAGAAGTTGAGGAAATCAGGTTACACGCTGCCCCTACACAGCATGGTGGAGATGCCAAATTATGGTTTTCAAGTGTTTTTGATCTTGAAATGAACCAAATTGCAGAAATGGTTTCAAAGAAACAAAGAAGTAATGCCACGCCACTCTTTTTACCGCAACTTAATGGAGAGCGTTCGCCTCATTGGGATCCAACACTGCGAGGAGCATTTCTGGGAGTGAGTAGGCAAACAGAGCGAGTTGATTTTGCTAGAGCAGTTTACGAAGGCGTAGCATTTGCCGCAAAACAAGCATTTGAAGTCACTAAAAAATCGTCTGATGTAAGTTCTGATTTGGTATATTGCGGTGGTGGCGGTTTTAGATCGAATGAATGGAACCAGATAAGATCCAACGTTTTAGGCCTGCCCTTAAAAATTATAAACTCTACTGAACCGGGTGTAACGGGTGCCGTTATAATCGCTGCTAAAGGTGTTGGAATATTTCCAGACCTAGAAAAAGCAAGTAAGCAATTGGTACAATTTGATGAACAATGCGATCCTGATCCAAGGCATACTGAGCAGCTCTTAAAAATATTTGAAATTTACTCAGATGCTATTAGTCAAACAGCAGAAATAGGCCGAAGACTCAATTCTATTGAGACTTGACTATAATCTTACAATGATGGCTTATTATTATTTCTTGCTCGGCGTTATCATCAAAAAGACTTTTGCCGAAAAAATATGTATTGGGAGGAAAACATATGAAATCATTAATTAAATCTGTAGCCGTTTCATTGCTAATTTCAAGTTCTGCAGCCTTTGCTGAAACAGTAGCGGTCATTACGCCCTACTTAGCACAACCAGGCACCCAGGCTGCAATTGAAGGTTTTGAAGCCGCAGCATCCGATAAAGGGTGGGATGTAAATGTTATTGACACTGCAGGTGATATTGCGGCAGCAATTAGCAGAATTGAAGACTCAATAACTCAAAATGTTGATGCCATTGTGATAAACGTGGATCCTGCCCAAGTAAGTGCAGGACTTCAGAGTGCAAAAGATGCTGGAATTCCAGTAGTAGGACTAGACGCTGGAGCCGATCCACTACTTGTAGCTAACGTGACATCCAACGGTTACGCAATGGCAGCAGAAACCTCAGTCTACATAGCAAATAGGATTGAAGGTAGCGGTAAAGTTGTGATGTTTGTCTTCGATGCCTTCCCGCCAGTTCAGATAAGAGGCGTAATTGCAGATGCGGTTTTTGGAAACTTTCCAGATATTGAAGTGCTAGACCGGGTGACACCTGATGTTTCTGATGGAGGAATAGCCGATAGCAGGGCAAAAATGGAGGCTATTCTAGCAGCGAACCCAGAACCAGGTTCAATTGGTGCGGTTTGGGCTGCATGGGATCAACCTGCTCTAGGAGCGCTTCAGGCAATTGAAGGTGCTGGCCGCGAAAATGAGGGAATTGTAATCACTGGGATAGACGCAAACCCTCAGGCCCGAGATGCGATAGCACAGGGTGGTAATTTTGAGGCCTCGATTGCCCAAGATTTTGCTGCAATGGGTGCTGCCGCCGCGGATGTTGTAGCCGGTACATTTGCGAACCAAGAACAGAGGGCAAGCGTAATTTATGTTCCAACGAAAATGGTAACAGCCAATAACGCGAAGTAATATTTACCTCATATTTATTTGAAAGACGATGTGGCAGAACTAACCGGAATTATATGCTCCGTTTTCAGTTTTGCCGCATCATTTTACGATGATGCACAAATTAACATTAAATAATGTTTCTAAGGCCTTTAATGGGGTTCCAGCTCTCAACGATGTCTCGATAACCCTACTTTCTGGAAGAACGCATGCATTAATGGGTGAGAATGGGGCAGGAAAGTCAACTCTCATAAAGTTACTTGCTGGTGTAATCAATGCTGACAGTATGTCGATATTCAGGGATAAAGAGCCTGTAAGAATTACAAATACGATTGATGCTACTTCAGCCGGGTTTCGGTTTATTCATCAAGAGCTCAATCTCGTACCAGAAATTTCAATTGCCGAAAACATCCTCCTCTCAAAACACTTACCAACACTATTTGGAATAAAAATTGACTGGGCTACAGTATATCGCAGAGCAGAACTCGCATTAGAGTTCCTAGGCGTTACCCATATAAACGTCAAATCACAGGCCGGTGTCTTAACATCTGGAGACAAAATGTTGGTAATGATTGCTTCAGCATTTGTGGCAGAACAAGAAGCATCTCCGTATTTATATGTATTTGATGAGCCCACAGCAGCATTAACTGACCAAGAATCTGCAATGTTATTTAGTGCTATGACCAAACTTAAGGAAAAGGGAGCTGCACTTCTTTACGTCTCACATCGCATAGACGAAATTATGAAATTTTGTGATGATATTTCAATTTTACGAGATGGAGTTTTGGTAAAATCAACAGAAATAAAGAATTTAAAAAAAGCCGAAATCATAAAGTTCATGACTGGCAGAGAACTTAAAGACTCTTACCCTCCGCGTACTGCTAGCATGTCGTCAAAAAATACCGTTTCCTTGCGAAATATTGAAACAGACTACCTGACAGGTATTAATTTTGATCTAAAGGCTGGAGAAATATTAGGTGTAGCAGGCTTAGCAGGTTCTGGCCAAAGTAGCTTGCTAAAGCTTTTAGTAGGTGTTGGAAAAGCATTATCCGGAGACGCGACTGTTCTTGAAAACTCTTTAGCCAAATCACCGCATGAAGCCTGGTCAAAAGGTATTGCATTTATTCCTAGAGAACGACGGAGTGAAGGTTTGTGTTTGGAAATGAATGTCAGAGAAAATGTGGTGCTCTCCCACCTTAAATCATACGGTTTTCATGCTAAACCGAAGCTTGAGCGTTCAGATGTCGAGATGCTCGCTAGACAGGTGAAAGTAAAGTATAATGGATCGCAGCAACCAGTTTTTGAACTTTCAGGAGGAAATCAACAAAAGGTATTATTCGCTCGAGCTTTGAAAGGAGCACCTGAATTGCTTCTATTAGATCAGCCAACTCGAGGAGTTGATATAGGTGCTAAATATGAGATTTATACCCTTGTCCGAGAGTTAAGCGATAATGGTTGTTCTATCATTATTTCATCGTCCGACCTACCGGAAATACTAGGTATGTGTGACCGAATTTTGATACTTAGCGACGGACGCCAAACTGGATTACTGGAAAAATGCAGCCTCACCAGTGGCGACTTACTTACAAACATATATTCTTCCGACCTGAGATAAGAAAGAGGTGCTATGCAAAAACTGCGTCAATCGGGAACACTTATAGGTTTTGTATTGATAATTGCTTTCTTTTCATTCCAACTTCCTGATACTTTTTTAACAGCCCGAAACTTACTGAATATCAGTCAACAATTATCCATGCTAGCAGTGGTTGCAGCCACTATGACTATTGTGATGGTGATGAACGACTTTGATCTGTCAGTAGGCTCGATGGCATCGCTGTCAGGAATCGTAGCAGCATCTTTATTCGTTAACGAGTACTCTATATGGGCAGGTATTGGCGCCGCTTTACTAGTGGGTTTAGTTGGGGGTTTATTTAACGGTATTTTGGTTTCCGTAATAGGAATTTTACCATTTGTCGCTACTCTTGGTACTTTGACAGTATTTTCAGGGGCCGCATTTCTACTGTCAGACGGTAAAACAATCTTTGGAAGGGATATTCCAAAGAGTTTTTCTGATTTTTCTCGGGGTGGAATTGAAGTCGGGTCAATAAACATACCAATGCTAACAATAACGGCCGGTTTTGTTATTTTTATATGTTGGTACATTTTAGAGCAAACAAATTTTGGTAGAAGATTATATGCGATTGGCGGCAATCGTGAGGCATCCTATTTGGCCGGGATCAAGGTTGTTAAATTGAGAATGTTTGCCTTCGCCCTTACCGGGCTAGGTGCGGCAATTGCAGGATTAATGTACGCTTCGAGAGTTGCGTCGGCCAATCCAACGCAGGGGGCCGGTTTAATGTTGGATGCAATAGCAGCAGTTTTTTTGGGAATGACTATGAGCAAACAAAGTGAACCACGCGTGATTTTTACTCTAATTGGCGTCCTTGTTTTAGGGGTTTTAGACAACGGAATGACCCAGATGAGGGTAGATAGCTATGTTCGAGAAATCCTAGTTGGACTCATTGTCATAGCAGCTGTCGCTGTTTCATCTATTTCAAAAGCCAATAGATGACCAAACTTTTAAGATTAATATTAGTAGTCAGACAGTCTGATCCTGACGCTTTCCCGCAAAAACTGACTAAGTGGTCCCAAAAGCTGCCCCAATAAATGGTCCAACGCACTGTTATTATTTAATTTATTCAGAAAAAGTAAGTAAAATGGCGCACCGGGTATGCAACCAAACTGAGTTAAAATTGTTTATTATCAATGATTTATTGAGGTGCTATTTTGGAAAAGCGGTCCCAAAAGCGGTCCACGGTGGCTTACTTGCCAGATGTGGTTTCCCACCTCTGCGGTCATTAGCTGCAGTGCGTTTAAGGGTCACCCATGCGGGCCGAAGGAGACATTGTTTTCTAACGAACGAATGGCCGCTCCTCTATCATGGCTGACATTGTGAATCGCACGAAAAACGGACAAGGGCGCTGTCTCGCAAAATACCTCGGGCTAAAGTTCGCCCGATGCACGCCGTTCCTGCCAGCGTAGGTACAGGTTTGCACCAAGCCTTGAGATCGGCTCTGGAGGCAAACGCGTTGGGGCGTCAGCGGATAAGGCCCGTGACAGCGCGGGTGATGATCGGCCTAGCGCGAGATCGGCGGCGAGGCCGCCTGCCAATGTGCCTTTCGCCGTGCCAAGGCCATTTTGACAGCAGGCTGAAAACAATCCCGGTTCCAGTTCTCCAATGACCTGAACGTTATTGCGGCTCAGGCAAAGTCGGCCACCCCAACGGTATTCCATCGCGATATCACCCAGATTTGGAAAACGGCGCATGAAAGAGCGGTCGTGATCTCGGCCGACCTCGGCCACGCGTCCCTCGCTCACTTCCATGTTAGGGTCGAATGTGAAGCGATTGCGAATAATAAGCCGATCGCCACCGATGCCAGAGATGCGGCGCACAGTCGTGCCAACTGGATCTGCCGGAGTTAGCCCCCAAATCGCATGACCACCCAGATTGGCAATTTCTTGCGGTGACAATGCCCGTGTCATCGAGGCGTAGGTGAACACATGCATCAGACGCGATTTAGCGTATCCAAAGCTGTTGAGATGACCGTTCACCGCAAGGATGACGTGCGGCGCTGTGACTTGGCCCTTGGGGGTCGTGGCGATCCAATCACCTGTCCGCTTTAGGTCCGTGACGGGGCTGTTTTCATGGATCAAAACACCGTCTTTGCGAAGTCCTTCAGCGATGCCGCGGATCCACAGCGCAGGTTGAACCATGGCTGTGCCCGGCGTGAACAGACCGCTTTGGTAATAGTCGGTGCCAGTAATCTCGCGCATCTGAGCCGCATTATAGGCCTCATGCGGTTCACTCATCGCAGCCAGATGTTTGGCGAAACTCGCATTATGCGTATCACCTTTGGCTGTTGCCGCCCCGTTGATCTTGCCTGACATCACGAAGGCTTCGGCTGACAGGCCATATTCTGCGGCCATTTCGCGGGCATGGGCGATGCCAAGCCGGTTGTCCTGTGTCTGCGCCACGTCGGCGTCTAACGCGCCACCGTAATCCGCAGAGGTCAGGTCATGCGGTAGATCAATCATGAACCCCGAGTTGCGCCCCGCCGGGCCATCGCCCACCCGCACGGCATCCAGTACGACAATCTTGTTACCTTTAGCCTGTTTGACCAGGCGATGGGCGGCTGCCAAGCCTGCAAAGCCCGCACCGATCACCAGCCAGTCGGCAGTGATCTTGTTGTTCAGTGGCGTGGCTGGTTCCGGCTCTGGTAGCAGGCGGTTCCAACCCGCAGGACCGGGGTCGCGCGGCAGGCGTGTCACTTTCATGGCAGGCTCAGTTTGCTCATGCGGCCACCGTCGATCGTCCAGACCTGCCCTGTTACAAAGCTTGCGGCATCCGAGGCCAACCAGCAGATCAGCTCGGCAACCTCCTGTGGGGCACCGGTGCGGCCCAGAGGGTGAATACCCCCGATCTTGGCGCGAAAGGCGGCAGGCTCGGCCAATGAGGCGATGAAATCCTCATTGAGCGGCGTATCGATCCATCCCGGTGCAACCGCGTTGCACCGTACGCCATCAGGGCCGTGATCGACGGCGACTGCGCGGGTCAGACCATGTAATCCTGCCTTGGACGCCCCGTAGGCCGGGTGACGCGGGTTGTTTCCGAGCCCCTCAATCGAACCCACATTCACAATCGCCCCGCGTGCGGCGCGCAACAGCGGCATGGCATAGCGGATTAACAGGAACGGTGCTGTCAGGTTGATCTGCATCTGAAGGTGCCAGTCATCCAGCGAAGTTTCTTCCACCGTGCCTTCTCGCATCACGCCTGCATTGTTGACGAGAATATCCAGCTGACCTGTGGCTTTTGCGATGTGGTCAATAGCCTTCTCGGGCGAAGAAGGGTCGGCAAAATCGACAGCTATATCTTCAAAATCTGACAGGCCGCGTTGGGCCCCAAAAACACGCGCACCACCGTCGGACAGAAGACGCGCGGTTTCCGCCCCCATCCCACTGGAAGCACCTGTCACCAACGCAATTTTGCCCTGAAAATCTATCATGCCACCGGCTTTCCGCCGTTCACCTCAACCAAGCTGCCACACATGTAACGCGCATGATCCGAGGCCAGGAACAGCACAACTTCTGCAATGTCTCCAGGTTGGGCAATCCGACCCAAAGGGACGGTTTTGTCGAGTTCCGCCACAGCTGTGGTCGGGTCAAACCCGCGCATTTCAAACCCGGTGCGCAACATCGGTGTGTCCACCTCATTTGGGCAAACAGCGTTGATGCGAATGCCCTGATGAGCGTGGTCGCGCCCCATGCATTGAGTAAGCGAAGCAATTGCGGCTTTGGTCATACAGTAAACCGCGTGATCTGGACCGGGATGTACCCCCCAGCACGACGCGGTGTTAACGATGGCGCCACCCCCAATTGCCGCCATGATCGGGATTGCCGCGCGGCACAGCTGAAACGGGGCTTTCACATTCACTGCGACAGAAATGTCAAAGTCCTCATCACTGCTGTCGGTGACTTTGCCCCTGCGCATTAGACCCGCGTTGTTGACCAGAATATCCAGTCCACCCAGCGCCTCAGCCGCTTGTACAGGCAGGGCATTTGCATAGCTAGGGTCGGTCAGGTCGCCTGGGAAATGGGCCTCTGCATCAATCCCATCGGTGTTACGATCTGTAACCGCGACCCGCGCGCCCGCGGCGCGCAGCATTGAGGTGATGGACCCCCCAATCCCCCCAGCAGCCCCGGTCACCAAGGCGCGTTTTCCTGCGAAATTCATGCTCGTTTCCTCTCATTGACGATTAAAAAGATGCAATGGGCGCCCCAAACTGCGCCTCATCGGGGGTCACGCCAAGGCCCGGCCCCTGCGGCAGCGAGATATGGCCATCTTCGATCTTCACCGGGTTGTTCCTGTCGTAATGGCCTTCGATATAGGGCTGAGCGAGCCATGCCCCCTCAAAAAGTTGCGACTGAACCGTGGCGCCCATATGGGTACAGGCTGCGGCGATGATGTCGCCCCCCCAAGCGTCATCACAGGTGTGCGGCAAGGAGCGTGCTTCACAAATATTGCGGAAGGTCTGCATGGGTTGCAGCCCACCAATGCGGGTCACTTTCATGCCAAACCCATCCACTAACTCACGCCCCACGGCCTGAATGACGGTGGGCAGATCAACGCTGTTTTCATCCATAAAAATAGCGTGATTAACCTGTGGGCGGATTTTCTCCAGATCCTGAATGGTGTTGCAGGGCTGTTCCATGATGAAGGGAATATGCGCAAGTTCACGGCTGACGCGCAGCACATCACGAGTGGTCCAACCGCGATTGCCATCGACGGCAAGACGCATGCCGGTACCTTCGATCTGCTCCCAGACCTTGATGATGGTCTCAATGTCGATCTCTACCGGGCGTCCTCCCACTTTGACCTGTAGTCGCGGATAACCTTCTGCCTGTTTTTCCCGAGCAAGCCGTGCGATATCGTCTGGTCTTCCGACCCCGGTGGCATAATATGAGGGCACCCGGTCGGTCACGGCACCGCCCAATAAATCTGACACCGACAGGCCTGTGGCCTTACCAAGCGCGTCATGCACCGCAATGTCTACGGCGGCCTTGGCGTAGTTGTGCCCATTCAGAAGGTCCGCCATTTTGCGTTGCACTGCCAGCGGCAAAACCTCTGTTCCAATAAGCCCCGGTGCCATTTCAATCAGAGCCGCACGTGCACCAGATGCATGGGCCTCGGCATAGGTTGGCCCCACTGGGCAGGTTTCCCCCCAACCGATAGCACCGTTGTCGGTCACAATCCTTACCAGCGTAGTATCCAGCGCCCAGACCTCAGCATTGGCCATCGTGTAAGGGCCGTTTTTTACCGGCAGATCATATTGATAAATATCTATCTCTTTGATCCTCACGTCATATCTCCGTTGATGGGGGCAGCAAAACCAGCTTGCCAGTGTGTTTCTTGGCCAAGAAGTCCTCTTGCGCGCAGGCGATGTCCGCCAGAGGATACGTTGCCGCCAATGTGGGGCGGATTTCTCCGGCTTCGATGTAAGAAATCAGGTTGGGGAAGATCACATCATCCTGAAAGGTTGACCCAAAGAGGGTCAGGTCCTTGAGGTAGAGCGTGCGCACATCCAGTTCGACCATCGGCCCGGCAATGGCCCCAGCGGTGATATAGCGTCCGCCACGTTTCAGCACCTTGAGAAGCGCGGGCCAGCCAGGGCCAGCGACCAGATCTATCACAACATCAACAGCTTCGTTGCCCAAGGTGGCAATGATATCGGCGTTCCGATCAATCACCTGATCCGCCCCCAGCGCCAGCACCTCATCCCGTTTGGCCAGTGAAGACAGGGCAATCACCCGCGCGCCGCGCCGTTTGGCCAGCTGAACCGCAGCTGATCCAACCCCCCCCGAGGCGCCGGTCACCAACACTGTCTCAACGTCTACACTGGTGCGGTGCAGCATGTTTTCCGCAGTGGAATAAGCGCAGGGGACCGACGCAAGTTCGGCATCGGACCAGTTGCAATTGACCGCGAAGGTGAATTCAGATTTCGCCACCGTATATTGCGCAAACCCGCCGTCACATTCGCTGCCGAAACTTATGCAGCTAAACGGGGCAGCGGCCGTCAAAGGTTGCATGGTCTGCACCAAGACCCGCTCGCCGATCCGTGTTGGACTTATATCAGCCCCAACGGCAATGATCCGCCCGCAGACATCGGCCCCTTGAATGCGCGGGAAGGTCAGTGGCACGCCTGACCAGCTTGCGTCATCATCATTCACCGTATCGAACCCGGTTGCCCCACCGGTATCCGTGTCCTCTGACACGGATTTGGAATACCAACCGATCCGTGTGTTGATATCTGTGTTGTTAACGCCAGCAGCGGCAACCCGGATCAGCACTTCACCGATACCTGGTTTCGGCGTCGGCAGATCCTCACGATATACTAGCTTATCTATCCCGCCGTGGCCGACAAGCCGAACGCCATGCATTGTTTCGGGAAGGGTCATTCGGCAATTCCTTCTGCAGTTAACAGCGCACGGGCGAGCCGCAGCGCGGCGCGTTTTGCGACCTGTGGCCCTCGCACCATGGCGGTGTCGGTTTGCCCTTCGTGGATGGCCAGAACGGTCTTGCCTCCAAACCTCATGTCAGTGCTCCTGGTTAAGGGCGTCGGCGGCAGGAATTTCACGCTCGCGCCGCGCAATGTAATCCAACAGCGCATCGTTCACGCCGTCGTCCAGCT